>PPYE01321221.1_pt1 | contig 11348 bp, 9 predicted proteins | sample 1559881 | NCBI WGS metagenome assembly PPYE01 (sample SAMN08240022, study PRJNA423297) | Human gut metagenome, whole genome shotgun sequencing project.
GAATAAATTTGTGGCTGGTTTTATCGGTTCTCCGGCGATGAATTTTCTGCCGGCGTGGGTGGAACGGCGCGATGAGAGAGTCTGCCTGGAATTTGGCAGCAGCAGACTGTATGTAAACCGTATGTGCGCCTCCCGGCTGATCGAAGGCGGATACCTGGGAAGACGGGTGTATCTGGGAATCAGGCCGGAAGACTTTCATGAGACGGGACCCGGGGAAAATGCGCTTCCGCTGGAAGTGGAAATCAAGGAAATGCTGGGTGCCGAACAGCTTCTCTATGGAAACTGCGGACGAAATGAGCTCTGCGTCCGTACGAAACCGGATTTCAAAGCGGAACCGGGAAACACGGTGACGGTCTTTGTCGACATGGACCGCATTAAGCTGTTTGACATGGAGACAGAAGAAAATATTACATTTCATAGGGGAGTTCGTCCTGTGAAATGAAAGCCCTACGGGGTATGCGCACTACGCGCTGAGGAAATATGGCCGCTAAAGCGACCGCGCTCCGGCGCGCGAGTCCGGCAAAACGGACTCTTTATTCTATCTGTAAGGAGTGAGTATTCCAATGAAAGTGAAAGCAATGGTAAAAAAGGCCGGCCCATACGCCTATCTCGTCCCGGCCCTGGCGGTTTTCGCGGTTTTCCTGTTCTATCCCTTTTTCAAGACCATCTATTTAAGCCTCTATAAAACGAACAAAATGGGGCAGGCCAGGCTCTTTGTGGGAGTCGGAAACTATAAGGACTTATTAACGTCCTCCTCATTTTTAAACAGCCTCGTGGTAACGGGTGTGTTCGTGGCGATTGTGGTCACTGTAAGCATGCTGCTGGGACTCTTTACGGCCCTGCTGTGCAATAAGACATTTCCGGGAATCCGGGTCTTCAGCACAGCCTATGCGCTTCCTATGGCGATCGCCTCCAGTTCGGCAGCCATGATCTTCAAAATTATGCTTCACCCGTCGATCGGCATTGTAAACAAGCTGACGGGACTTAATATCAACTGGATCAGTGATCCGAAATATGCGCTTCTCTGTGTGGCTCTTGTGACCGCATGGCTGAACAGCGGGATCAATTTCCTGTATTTCAGTGCGGGACTCAGCCCCATTCTGTTTTATACGCTGGTGGTCAATATCATTCAGGCCTTTCAGTCCTTTGGCCAGGTCAAAGTCCTGACACAGGGCGGGCCGGGAGAATCCACCAACTTAATCGTATATTCGATCTACCGGGATGCGTTCTTTAACTACCGGTTCGGAGGCGCGGCGGCGCAGTCGGTTCTTTTGTTCGGCATCATTATGATTCTCACGCTGTGCATGTTCCGGCTGGAGAAGAAGGGGGTAAACTACTGATGGATTCTACCATAACTGCAGAGAGAAACAAAATGAGCGAGGCGGAGATCGCCAGACTCTACCAGGAGGCCAATCAGAAGGCCCTGATCAAAAGAAGAGTGGAACGGACCGCGCTGGTAGCTGTCAACATCGTGGCGGCTTTTGTGATCCTGCTGCCGCTTTTCTACGCCGTGAGCATCGCTTTTATGCCCTCCAGTGAGCTTTTTACCACGGAACTTAATCTGTTTCCGTCGAGTCCTACCATGGATAATTTTAAGGAGGCCATGAGAAAAATTCCGCTGGGACGGTTTATTCTCAACTCGTTTATCGTGGCTGGCGCCATCACCTTCGGGCAGATCATATCCTGCTCTCTGGCGGCATTTTCCTTCTCTTTTTTAGACTTTAAAGGCAAAAATGTCCTGTTCATGATCGTCATGGCGACGATGATGATACCGGGCGAGGCCACCATTATATCCAATTACTTAACCGTCAGCCGTTTCAAATGGCTGGACAGCTATCAGGTGCTGATTATCCCGTACCTGACATCGGCCATGGGTATCTTCCTGTTTCGTCAGTTTTATATGACGTTTCCCATTTCACTGTATGAATCGGCGAAGATCGACGGATGCTCGAATATAAAATTCATTTTCCGGATTCTGATACCGCTTACGAAGGCGGCGATCGGAGCTATGGCGGTCTATACCTTTATCAACGCCTGGAACATGTATATGTGGCCGCTGCTGGTTACCGGCTCTGATTCCATGCGGACCGTGCAGATCGGAATCGGAATGCTGGACAGTGTGGATTCCCAGTCCATATCCATGATGATTGCCGGTGTGGTGATGATCATTATACCGTCCATTTCGGTATTTTTGATCGGACAGAAACAATTGATCCATGGAATGTTTTCGGGCGCCGTCAAAGGCTAGGTCCGGCGGTATTAGCAGACCGGCGCCAAGTGAGGCGCACGGCAATCCCGATGCAGATAAAATAAGAAAGAAAATTCTGGAGGAATAAGCATGAAGAGAAATGCAATTGCTGCCTGCATGGCCCTTATGGTGGCCGCAGGAAGCGTGACAGGCTGCAGCAGCCAGACAGGAACGAAAGAAAGTGATACGACGGCACAGGATACGGCTGCGGGAACAGAGGCGGTGAAGAGCAGCGCGGCAGAGAATAAGGCGGATGGTGTAACCATCACCTTCTGGCATTCCATGGGCGGCGTGAACGGTGAGGCGATCAATACTCTGGTGGAGCAGTTTAATAAGGAGAACACAGACAAAATCACCGTGGAAGCCCAGTACCAGGGCAGCTATGACGATGCGATCAACAAGCTTAAGAGCGCCCAGATCGGCAGTATGGGGGCCGACCTCGTTCAGATCTATGACATTGGCACCCGGTTCATGATCGATTCCGGCTGGGTGGTCCCCATGCAGGATTTGATCGACGGGGAAGGATGGGACTTAAGCCAGGTAGAACCGAACATCGCGGCCTACTATACGGTGGATGACGTCCTTTACTCCATGCCGTTTAATTCCTCTACTCCAATTCTCTATTATAACAAGGACATGTTTGAGAAGGCGGGAATCACGGAGATACCGGACAGCCTGCCGAAGATTGCGGCTGTGGGAGACGGGCTTCTCGAAAAGGGAGGTGCCGGAGAGGTGATTTCCCTGGGAATTTACGGCTGGTTCTTTGAACAGTTTACTTCCAAACAGGGCGCGGACTATGCGGACAACGGCAACGGAAGAACCGCGGCGGCAACGGCAGTCGATTTTGACAAAAACGGCGCGGGCGTTAAGACGCTTACCGCATGGAAGGCTTTGGCAGACCAGGGGTATGCGCCTAATGTGGGACGCGGAGGAGATGCCGGACTGGCTGATTTCAGCGCAGGAAAAGCGGCTATGACGCTTGGATCTACCGCTTCGTTAAAACAGATCTTAAATGACGTAAACGGTAAATTTGAAGTGGGCACCGCTTATTTCCCGAAGGTGAGCGACGAGGACCAGGGCGGCGTGTCGATCGGCGGCGGTTCCCTTTGGGCGCTGAACAACGAAGATCCGGCGAGACAGAACGCGGTCTGGCAGTTCGTGAAATTCCTCGTTTCTCCGGCCAGCCAGGCTTACTGGAATTCCCAGACCGGTTACTTCCCGGTAACCGTGGCTGCACATGAGGAGACGGTATTCCAGGAGAATATTGCGAAGTATCCCCAGTTTGAGACGGCGATCGACCAGCTTCATGATTCCACACCGCAGTCAGCGGGGGCGCTCTTAAGCATTTTCCCAGAGGCGAGACAGATCGTGGAGACAGAAATTGAAAATATGTTAAACAACGGCACTTCCCCGGAAGATACGGTGGCGAAGATGGCTGAAAGCATCAATAAATCCATTGAGGATTACAATCTCTTGAACGAGTAAAGAAAAGGAGTACGGGACGATGAAAACGAAGGTTTGGGCACACAGAGGGGCGTCGGCCTATGCGCCGGAAAATACGCTGGAGGCATTTGAACTGGCGGTCAGCCAGGGCGCGGATGGAGTGGAGCTGGATATCCAGATGACGAAGGACGGCTCTCTGGCCGTAATACATGACGAGACCATCGACCGGGTCTGCGACGGCAGCGGCTGTGTGGCTGATTTTACGATGAAGGAGTTAAAGAAGTTCCGATGCAGCAGGCCGCACCCGGAGTTTGCGGATGCGAGGATTCCGGAGCTGGGAGAGGTGCTTTCCCTTATCAAACCTTCGAAGCTGACCGTAAATATCGAACTGAAGACGGGGATCGTCCGTTATAAGGGGATCGAAGAGGCGGCCGTTAAGCTGGTAAAGGAGCTGGGAATGGAGGACCGGGTGATCTATTCGTCCTTCCACCATCCCAGCCTCTTAAAGGTGAAACGGCTGGACCCGGATGCCAAAACGGGACTCCTGTATTCGGATGGCTGGATCCATGTGGCTTCCTACGGGAAGAAGCTGGGAGTGGATGCGCTCCATCCGGCACTCTACCACCTGCGTTCCGGGAAGCTTCTCAAGGAGGCGAAGGAGAAGAAACTGCCGCTCCACGTGTGGACTGTGAACGAGGAAGGGGCCATGAGGATCCTTGCGGAGCAGAAGATCGCCGCCCTGATCACCAACTACCCGGATGTGGCGCTGCGTGTGGTGCGTGAGATGAGCCGATACTGAATCTTAATAAACAATTAATTCTTTTTCTCTGTTTTTTGACGGGACAATATGGTATATTCTTACTTTAGAAACGATAACAGGAAGATGAAAACCGATGAAACGAAACAGAACCGTCAGAAACCAGACTATATCCGCCATTTTTATGGCTCTTGTGGGAACCGCGATTCATGCGGGGGCCCAGTCTTATCTTTCATCCTATGATATACCAGAAAATAAACCGGCGCGGCCTGTGGTCTCTATACCGCCTGTCGTGCCGGAGGAAACAAAGCCGGAGGAAACTGTGCCGGAGACGGAGGCGGAAGAAGTATTTTCGCCTTCTCTTGCTGCGCTGAATCTGGCTTATCTCTATCCGGAGGGCGCAGACCGCACGGATGCGCAGAACAGTCTGGCGGGGCAGATCCTCCGTGAATTATCTGTAAAAGACTCGGAATGGCTGGCCTCCATCTATGATTTATCCAACCGGAAGCCGGCAGAAGCCGCTGCAAAGCTGGGACTTCCCGCGGACCGTGTGCGGGGACTCTACAATCCGCTTGATGAATCGCAGACAGAAGACAATCCTGACAGCTGGCTGCTCTCCGAGTGGTCGCGCATCGACATGGTCTTTACTGATGAAAATGGAAACAGAATTATGGCTGATTCCAATATCAAGGAAATCATGGCCATGGCAAATACATACTTTTACTACACGGACCCTGAGGACAGTGATGCCTTTCTGAATTACGTGCTGAATCTCTGGGACAAGTCTCACTCGATTCATTATTCCATCGGAGAGGTGTATTACTGCGACGGCTGTCTGGAGGAGGCGTCCGGTGATACGGAAGCCTCTGAGGCAGCAGGAACCGCCGGTTCGGGAGAGAACACGGAGAATGCATCAGGAGACGGTTTGACGGGCTCTGAGGAGGCGCAGAGCGGAGCGGACGGGACTGCGGCTGCCTCCGCTTCAGATCATTTACAGGCGACGCCGGAAACAGCGGAGATTGGGCCGGGAGTGCCGTCTGCTTCAGAGGCAACGGCTTTGGGAGAAGACAACGGGACAGGGAGTGGAATGGCGGAAGGGGCAGCAGAAGCCGTGGAACAGGAGACCAAAGCGGAGATCGGCCCTGGAATCGCACTGATGGAAGCATCTAAAGCCGCTGAGACAGAAACGGCAGAGGAAACGGATAAGGAAGAGGAAAGGGATAAGGAAGAGAAAACGCCTCTGACGAAGTGTCCGGGGCATGTGGACCTTCATATTACTGCGGCTGTTGCAGGCGCCTCTTCATCGGAAAAATCGCTGTTCTCCATAGCGGAGGAAGTGACAGCCGCCGAACAGGAAGCTGGTTTTCCCGGCTGGACCGAGGAACATAAAAACGCGGTACTAGAACTTGCCGCCCAGGACTGGAAGACTGCCTATGGGCTGACGGTTTCGTCCACCTATATTTCGAATCCGCTTTCGCAGTCTGAGACGGAATACTACTTAAGCCTTCTTCATGCGGACACCTCTCTGGAACGAAGGCGCCTGATCCGCTACGCCCTGTCTTCTGTGGGAAAAGTCCCGTACTACTGGGGCGGAAAGCCGTCGGCGCCGGATTACGACGGGAATCATTTTGGCTCCCTGGCGGCTGCCGATGAGAAGGGCCGCACGATGAAGGGACTGGACTGCTCGGGATGGATCAGCTGGGTATACTGGTCGGCGCTGGGAAAGAGGCTTCCTGCAGAGAGCACCGACGGACTCGCCAACTGCGGCACCGCTGTGGCGAGAGCGGATTTAAAACCGGGAGATATTATTGTTCGGCTGGGCGACGAGGGGCATGTCGTCATGTTCCTGGCATGGGAATCGGAGGATCGGATGAAGGTGGTGCATGAGTCCAGCGGAAGCGTAAATAATGTGACAGTCAGCACCATGCAGGCCAGCTGGCCTTATTATAGAAAGCTGATTGACTGAGAAACGTAAGAGAAAAGCAAGAAACAGTAAGATTGTTTCTGGTAGAATAAGTAAGGTTTGCCAAAGTAAATCACAGGAAAGGACTGAATAACCTGTTATGGATTATGAGGATGAATTAGACCGTATGCGTGCACAGAAGAGGCGCAGCAGCGGTGCAAAAAGAAAGGTGGACAACTTAAGCGGCCGTGCATATTATGAGAAAGGTGACGGTAGAAACCCAAGAGTGGAATATGCGGGTCGCCAGGATGTACACCAGAAGCTGCGGGAGGAACGGATCCGCAAGAAGAAAAAGAAGAAACGGATGCTGATGATCGAACTGGCCGTTTTGGCCATATTGGTGGTGAGCGCATTTTTGATTTTTGGGAAGGGAACGAATCAGAAGGGATACTGGACGATTGCAATATTCGGTGTGGATTCCCGCGATGGAAAACTGGAAAAAGGCGCCCTGTCCGACGTTGAGATGATCTGCAACATTGACAAGGCCACGGGGGAGATCAAGCTGGTGTCCGTATTCCGTGATACATATTTAAAGATTAACAGCGAAGGAACGTATCATAAGATCAATGAGGCCTATTTTAAGGGCGGCCATAAGCAGGCAGTAGAGGCGCTGAACGAAAACCTGGATTTAAAGATCGATGATTACGCCACATTTAACTGGAAGGCGGTGGCGGAGGCCATCAATATCCTGGGCGGCGTGGATATTGAGATTACAGATGCGGAATTTTCTTATATAAACGGTTTTATCACTGAGACGGTTAATTCCACTGGGATCGGCTCCTACCAGCTGAAGAGCGCGGGTATGAATCATCTGGACGGAGTGCAGGCGGTGGCATATGCCAGATTGCGTCTGATGGATACCGATTTTAACAGAACGGAACGCCAGAGAAAGGTTGTGACCCTCGCGCTGGAAAAGGCAAAACAGGCCGATTTTGGTACGTTAAAGACACTGGTATCCACGGTATTCCCTCAGATTTCAACGAGCATTGGGATCGATGATTTATTTACGATTGCCAAGGGGATTACAAAGTACCATATAGGCGAGACAGCCGGTTTCCCATTTTCCAGGACAACCATGAGAATCGGGAAAATGGACTGCGTAATTGCGACGACACTGGAGAGCAACGTCATTCAGCTTCATCAGTTCCTGTATAATGTTGAAAATTACTCCCCGTCTTCCACGGTGAAATCCATCAGTGCGAGAATATCGGAGGAGAGCGGAATCAGCGAACCGGGAAAGAACGCTCCCACAGGCGGCGGCTCTACGAAAAAGAATTCGGGGGCAGCTTCTGCGCCCAAAGAGACGGCTCCGCCTGAGACGGAAAGCGTGACAGAGGCGAGCGTGGAAGAGACCATGGAAACCACGGAGGAGACCGAAGCCGAGACAACGGAGGAGGAGACCACCGCGGCTGAGACCAATGGTGACGGAAGCCTCATCGGTCCGGGCGCCGGCCTTGACGGTGCGGCGAAAGAACCGGAGGAGACGAAGGGAACGAAAGAGACGAAGGAAGAAACTAAGGCAGAGACGAAGGCCTCTGAGACGGCTGCGCCTGAGACGACGAAGGCTCCGGAGACACCAGCCCCCTCAGCGCCTGGTGATAAAGGGCCGGCAGGAGGTTCTTCGGGTGGCCCGGGAGAAGTGGGACCTGGGGTCTGATGCAGTGACAGGAATCGTGAAAAATAGCGGTATGAAATAGAATCACAGCCGACAGATTGACATAAAAATATTATGTTGACCTGTCGGCTGTTTTTTATGGAAATGAAAAACGAAAACTTTAAGAAAACTTAAGTCTTTCTCTTCCTTTATCTTTAGATTCCGGGTGTACGATTAAGAAAAAGAAGAGAATGAAAATGGATTGGAGGGTATTATGAAGAAAATCATCTGTATTCTGAGCACAATGTTCGCGGCATTGCTGTTGATGGCCTGCAACGGCCTGTCGTTCAGCGGCAGCAGAATGGGGAATGGCAGCCAGCTTATTATGAGGTACAGCATATTTAATACCACGGATTCCCAGTACTTTGAGATGGATCAGGGGGACGTGATCGACGCCGATATCGTGAGTGATTCGGGAAAGCTGTCGGTAACCGTTCAGAGTGAAGACGGGGAAACGGTATATGAAAACGAGGACGTCCCCACAGGCGCATTCCAGATCGAGATCAAGAAGAAGGGGATATATAAGATCAAAGTAACCGGAAAGAAGGCGAAGGGCAGCTTAAGCTTTATAAAGAGCACGGAGCAGGATACCCTGGAAGCCAATCTGGCAGCGCTGAGCAATTCTTATTATGAGGGGCAGTCTTCACGGGCTTATGAGATGGTGCAAAAATCCATCTTCAAAAAATTGCTGTTAAACGGATGGCTCGATGAGATAAGCGGCATGGAAAACGCCAGGTGGAATTACGATACCTTTACGAAATATACGGTTTTAGACCGTGATCCGGTTCCTGATGAGGAGCAGGGGGAGCTGTACTGCTGTACATTTTCCGCCGATAACGGCAGATATGGTTACATCGTGATATCGTACAGCGGCGACGGCCTGTCAAAAATTCGCGCGGTTGAAACTCCATACCTCTATGATTTCTTTTCTGAACGGGATCAGATTAAGAAGGAGCTGGAGACGTCCGGAGTGGATTTATCAACGGCCTCCGCGCAGAGAGCGGAAGCATTGGGAGAGGACGGCAGCGATCCGGCAGAAGGAATTTACTTTACCGACAGCAAAGGAAACCACTATTTTTACAGCTTTTCATAGTACATGTAAGTGGGAAATAGAAAACGAAGACTGTGCAGCAGGCTGTTTTTAGACAAAAATATATGCCATTCTGGAATTTGGGGAGTGTCCATGAATGGCATGTAAAAGAAGAGCTGAATGTAGTATAACACAAAAAGTTACAAAAGTCATGCTAAAAATGCGTTAATTATCAAAAATGTAACCAAAACCGCTAATTATATAGCAAAAATATAACTGTATGGCAGGAATATGGACCGAAAAATTCATATTTCTGCCATTTACAATGTGCTTGACAAATGGATGGGGCTGCGTTAAGATTAGTGCAATGTATGATAGCAACAAAATAATAATATCTAAATGATAATAACTAAAAGAAAATAAGAGAGACGAAGAAAGGGGACGCCATGAGAAACAGAATCTACGATCTGGAAACTTTAAGAAAGGCCTATAACAGAGGCGATCATTTAAAATATCTATTTTTCTGGGGACACACGCCGCCTGCGGACGGACGCATCAACGAGTCGTGCTTCAGCCAGTGGTGGATGTGCCGGTTTGCGGTTGACGGTACGGAATATACGTGTGCGGAGCAGTTTATGATGGCGGAAAAGGCCAGGATGTTTGGTGACGGGGAGATGCTCTCCATGATTCTTAAGGCAAAGCATCCGAAGGAGATGAAAGCGTACGGGCGTGCCGTTAGGAATTTCGATAAGGATAAGTGGGACGGCGCCTGCTATGAGATCGTTAAGCGGGGAAATCTGGCGAAGTTTTCCCAGAATCCGGAGTTGTTGGATTATTTGAAGACCACGAAATCGCGAATCCTGGTGGAAGCGAGTCCGAGAGACCGGATCTGGGGCATCGGTATGGGAAAAAGTAATCCCGATGCGGAATGTCCTGTGAAGTGGCGGGGGACTAATTTCCTGGGCTTTGCCCTGACGGAGGTCCGTGACCTTCTCCTGGAAAGGGAAGAGGGGGAAAACGGATGAAGAAGAAGGAGCTGCGTGACCGGAACGGGCTGACAGAGGCTGAGTATCTGAGCAGTTACGAACCGGGCGATTACGTGCGGCCGTCTGTTGCGGCCGACATGGTTATCTTTACCGTCATGGAGACGGAGGAGGAGAATTACAGGAAGCTTCCGGAAAAGGAACTGGAAGTGCTGCTGATTCAGAGAGGCGTCCACCCTTATCTGGGCTGCTGGGCGCTTCCCGGCGGCTTTGTGCGGCCTGATGAGACGACGGAGGCGGCGGCCAAGCGAGAGCTGAAGGAGGAGACAGGAGTTGACCACGTCTATCTGGAGCAGCTTTATACCTTCAGCGAGCCGGAGAGAGACCCGCGTACATGGGTTATGAGCTGTTCCTACATGGCGCTCATCGACTCTTCCAAGGTCCGGGTAAGTGCCGGGGACGATGCGGATCAGGCGGTCTGGTTCCGTACTTCCTTCCGCTTAATGGATGAACACATCGAGTACAGAAAGAACATGACCTACGACGGAATGAAGACGATACGCACAAAGCGGTATGAACTGGAATTAAGCCATGAGGACGTGGTGCTGCGTTCCATGATAGAAAAAAAGATTGTAAAAACAGAACACGAAACAGTTACGGAATACAGAATTCTGGAAAATGACGGGCTGGCCTTCGACCATGCGAAGATCATTGCCTATGCGCTGGAACGGCTGAAGGGAAAGGTGGAGTATACGGATCTCGCCCTCCATATGATGCCGAAGGAGTTTACACTGACCCAGCTGCAGCAGGTGTATGAGGTCATCCTGGGGAAAACGCTGCTAAAGGCGGCGTTCAGGCGTAAGATTGCCCATCTGGTAGAGGAAACCGATTCCTTCACGGAGAATGAGGGCCACCGTCCCTCCAGACTGTTCCGCAGAAAATTGGAGGAAGAATAATGGACAGAAAAGCGACGGCGCGGGAAACGCTCCGGATCCTGGAACAAGGATATTATCTGTATGGAGACCAGATGATTTCCATCATAGAAGCACATGAAAAGTCAGTAAAGGAAAGCGTCCTGATCACCCCGGAGGAGGGCGCGCAGCTTTTGGAGGCGTATGAAGAAGGCAGCCGCACAGGAGATGAAAAGTGCGGATGCACCGTGGGAGACATCTCCACCGTGGAGGCAGCCTGGAAGTTATCTCTGGAGGGAAAGAAGAATATCGCCATCCTGAATTTTGCCAGCGCCAAGAATCCCGGCGGCGGTTTCATA
>PPYE01414234.1_pt1 | contig 11348 bp, 8 predicted proteins | sample 1559881 | NCBI WGS metagenome assembly PPYE01 (sample SAMN08240022, study PRJNA423297) | Human gut metagenome, whole genome shotgun sequencing project.
ATAAGGTAGATAAGCCTAACTGTCGCCCTGAAGAGGTGTACGAGATGGTGTTCGACCTGATGTGCGACCTCGATGCTACTGAGGATCAGCTTGACTTCACTGTAGTTTACGGTTCTGCTAAGAATGGCTGGATGAGCGATGACTACAACAAGCCAACAGACAACATCGATTATCTGCTCGATAAGATTGTGGAGATTATCCCTGCTCCTAAGCAGCTGGAGGGTACTCCTCAGCTCTTGATCACATCTCTTGACTATAGCTCTTACACCGGTCGTATCGCCGTAGGTCGTGTACACCGTGGTACTTTGAAGGATGGCATGAACATCACTATCTGCCATCGTGACGGTACTCAGGAGAAGACTAAGATCAAGGAACTCCATACCTTTGAGGGTATGGGTCATAAGAAGACAGACCATGTGGATTCTGGCGACATCTGTGCCGTTGTCGGTTTGGAGAAGTTCGAAATTGGTGATACCATCTGCGACTTCGAGAACCCAGAGCCACTTCCTCCAATCGCTGTTGATGAGCCTACCATGAGTATGCTCTTCACCATCAACGATTCTCCTTTCTTCGGTAAGGAGGGTAAGTTCTGTACATCTCGTCATATCCAGGAGCGCCTGAACAAGGAGTTGGAGAAGAACCTGGCTCTTCGTGTTCAGCCTTACGAGGATACCACTGATAAGTGGATTGTTTCGGGCCGTGGTGTGCTCCATCTCTCTGTGCTCATCGAGACCATGCGTCGTGAGGGCTATGAGCTTCAGGTAGGCCAGCCACAGGTTATCTACAAGGAGATTGACGGTGTGAAGTGTGAGCCTATCGAGGAGTTGACCATCAACGTACCAGAGGAGTTCGCTTCTAAGATGATTGATATGGTTACCCGTCGTAAGGGTGATATGACCTCTATGTTGAACATGGGCGACCGTGTGGATATCGAGTTCGATATTCCTTCACGTGGTATCATCGGTCTTCGTACCAATGTGCTCACTGCTTCTCAGGGTGAGGCTATCATGGCCCACCGTTTCAAGGAGTATCAGCCATACAAGGGCGAGATTACCCGCCGTTCTAACGGTAGCATGATTGCGCTGGAGACAGGTACTGCCTATGCTTACGCCATCGATAAGCTGCAGGATCGCGGTAAGTTCTTCATCGACCCAGGTGAGGAGGTTTACGGCGGCGAGGTTGTCGGTGAGCATGTTCACGAAAACGACCTGGTGGTTAACGTAACCAAGGCAAAGCAGTTGACCAACGTGCGTGCTTCCGGTTCTGATGATAAGGCTCGCGTGATTCCAAAGACCGTGATGAGCCTTGAGGAGTGTCTGGAGTACATCCGCGAGGATGAGTACGTAGAGGTAACTCCTAAGAGTATGCGTATGCGCAAGGTGATTCTCGATCACTTGGAGCGCAAGCGTAGTAATAAGGATTAAGCTATAGCTTATATATAAATGGATCCGTGAGAATTCCCCTCTTGCCGATTGCCCTGGGCAGTCTGCTTGCAGGGGATTCTTTTTTAATGTATGCGTATGTGGTTGTGGAAATTCTTTAGAAAGTTTTCTTTGCCCTGTTCTCTGGTATTGGGAGCCGTGGGCTATCTGATTTTCGCCAATGTTCCTTTTCTGGAATCTTTGGGCGATGCGGTGGGACCGAAGCTGGTGGATATGATGCCGGTGGTGCTCTTTGCCTTGCTCTATGTTACCTTCTGTAAGATTGAAATCAAGGAGATGAAACCGAAGGCTTGGCATTTTATCCTGCAGCTCATCCGAACCAGTCTGGCATTGATGATGGTGGTGCTTATCTTCGAATTCGGAGATAATTATGAAACCAAGCTGGTGCTCGAAGGTGCTTTCATCTGTTTTATCTGTCCTACGGCGGCTGCCGTGGCTGTGGTGACGGAGAAGTTGGGTGGAAGCATCGGCTCGTTGACAACTTATACGGTGATTGCCAATGTCTTTACGATGGTTATCATTCCTAGTCTTTTCCCGATGGTGGAGAAGGGGGCAGATGTTTCCTTTCTTTTCATGAGTGCGATGGTGTTCAGAAACGTAACCACGGTACTGGTGGTTCCTTTGCTTCTGGCTTTGCTGAGCCGCAGGTTTCTGCCTAAATGGGTGGATAAGGTGAAGAGCGTGAAGGATCTGGGCTTCTATATGTGGTGCTTCAACCTTACTATCCTGATGGGTGAGACGGTTCGCAATATCCTCCATGCCGAGGTTTCGGGATGGATTCTTGCCTTGCTGCTCATTGTTCCGCTCTTTGTCTGTCTCATCCAGTTTGCCATCGGTAAGGCGGTGGGCAGACATTATGATGCGAGCATCAGTGCCGGTCAGGCTCTTGGACAGAAGAATACCATTGTGGGTATCTGGCTCACCCTTACTTTCCTCAATCCGCTTGCTGCCGTAGCACCGGGTGCTTATGTGGTTTGGCAGAACCTGGTGAATGGCTGGCAACTGTGGTATAAGGAGAAATACGGAAAACTGAAATGGTAGGATGGTAAGCTATAATAATGCAGTAATACTGTGAATTATAGAAATCGGACTGAGTAATATTATATTCGTACTGGGTAATATTATATTCTGCCCGTACTTTGGCAGAATATAATACGATGTTTTTGAATGTGCCTCGGCATGGCAATTTATTGCCCCTTTCTAGGGCAATAAATTGCCGTGCCGAGATATTTTTTTATATGTCGGGATGAAAAATAGAGAGTATGGCGTGGTATACTGAAAAGCAGTATATCGGCTGTGTAAGAGCCAGCTTCGATTTTACTCTTCACTCTTCACATTTTATAGTTAACTTGTTGTGCTACTGTGGGTTGAGTGGGTGAAGAATTGATGGACACTCTTCACCACTCTTCACCACTCTTCACCTTTAGTGGGAAAATGGCTCCTATTAAGACTGGCCTTTGTCATCTATTAAGACTCGTTTAAGCATCTATTAAGGCTAGCTTTAAGTCTTATTTGCTTTAGGAACAAGCCTTCTTTGAATTTGGTTTAAGCCTTCTTTGAATTTGGTTTAAGCCTTAGATAAAGTTTACGTAGGGCTTTGTTAAAGTTTACTTGAGCCTTATTCCGATTCCAGGAGTCTCTGAAATCTCTTTCTGAGCTGCTCAAAATCACTTGATGTGAAGAGTGGTGAAGAGTTGTGAAGAGATAAAGTAACTCTTCACCCTTGCAACTTGCAGTAACACAGAAGGTTATCTGCAAAATGTGAAGAGTGAAGAGTGAAAACGAAACTGGGTTGTATTCCTTGTTTATTTGCTTGTAGAGATAAATATGCACTCGATGGTTACGTTGCCATCCATCCATTTGGCTGGAATGGTGTAGGTGCCATCCTTGGCGATATCCGTCTTCTTGAGCGATTCTATCTGGTCACCATGGGTAATGGTGAAGTCACCGTAGGTGAATCCTGGAGCTGGAACCATCTTCACCTTGAATGGCTTTCCGTATGCCACCTTGTGGTTGTTGAGGGTAGTTCCGTCTGCTGCGGTCACCATACCGTTGCGGTTAGCCTCGGTTACAGAAACAAACTCGCTGTGAGCCTTCTTCTTTGCAGCACCTTCGGTCTTCAGCAAGGTGATGCGGGGAGCGTTGGTCAGGTGGATATTGATGTCGTCAATATATACTACTTCATCCTGCTTCATCTCGTGAGGTGACTCAGCATGAGGAACCACTACCAGGCTATAGATGTCTACACCTTCTGCACTCTTGATTGGGAAAACGGCATCAGCCCACTGTCCGGCAGGAACAGGAGTGGTTGACTTGATCCAGAATTGCTCCACTTCGTTAGACTGTCCGGCTCTGTCTCTACGCTTTCCAAGTCCTACCAGCATCACTCTGCCTTCCATCGGACGGTTGATAAGTACATGAACCACTTTTCCGGATGGACCGAGTGCAATCGGTTTCTTCAGATCTATTCTTGCACCGAAGATGTTGGATGCCAGGCGTGAACGCTGGAAAGCAAGCACCTTCTTGTTGGGATTGTTGGTGAGGTCAGGATTATCCACGACTTCGCAGTTGCCCGCCAGTTCTCCTGTGCGGAATGGGGAATGCTCCCATCTGTCGTAAACTCCCACGGATTTGTAATCCTGGGTGTCGAACTTAATTTCTTGTCCCATTGCAGCCAATGGTAACAAACACAATGCTATGAGTAATTTCTTCATATTCTTAGTGTAGAGTCAAAGTTTAAAATACTTTAATGGAATGTAACAATGGGCAAGCCTTGCTGTCATCGATGACAACCTTCAGGCCTTTCACCTGATAACCCTTGCCGTAACTGTCGGATGTGCTGCCGTTCAACGGGATGATGCGCTTGTATCCGATGGTTGTGGTGGTGCACTTCTCTGCGATAGGTTTCCATGTCTTTCCGTCTTCAGAGATTTCGATATGGAACTTTCTTACTCGCTGCCCCTTGCGGATATATTCCATCATGTCTACATAGCGAACGGTCTGAGGCTTGTCCCAGTTGAAGGTGATGGTAGCCTGCTTCACGCCATCATCAGTAGCCCAATAGGTATTCTTGTTGTTGTCGGTCAGGTTCTTGGCTGCATAGTTGCGGTTGGCACCAGCCTTTCGGGTGTTGCTTACAGTAACCTTTGCCTTCTTTGCCAGGTCCTTGCCCAGGCGGGTACGAATCATGTTGCCCATATCCTTGAGGACGCGAACGTCGATCTCTGGCAACAGACCACTCTTGTCTGGAGGGCAGTTGAGAATCAAGGTAGCATTTCTACCTACAGTCTCCAGATACATCTGGAAGAGTCGTTCTACAGAGAGAGGCTTCTCGCCCTCGTGCCAGAACCATCCCTTGTCAGTAAGTTTGGCATCGCTCTCTCCCGGGTCCCACTGCCATCCGTCTTCGGTACCATACATACCATTGCTTTCAGGAGCATAACCTCTTTCGTCGGTGAGCCAGTTTGTTTCGCCAGCCCATCCTGCCTCGTTACCAATCCATCTTGACTCAGCGCCCACACCCCAGAGGATGATGTCTGGACAAACCTTGTGGATGGAATCTCTGAGGTTAGGAATGTCATAATAGGTAGAACGGTCTACATTGACGGTGGTATTGCGTCCGCCGTAGTATCCGTCGCCACCGTTGGCACCGTCGAACCACATTTCGAACTGGTCTTTACCATACTGAGCCAATTCAGCGCACTGGCGGAGGAAAACGTCGTTGACATATTTCTCTGTGCCGTAGTATTTGCTGTTTCTGTCCCATGGAGAAACATAGAATCCATACTTCATTCCCAAGCTTCGGGCAGCCTTGGCAAAGTCGCGTGGAATGTTGGTGGTCTTACCGTTCTCATTGCCGGCATTGACGATGGAATGGTCAGTAGTAGATGTAGGCCAGAGGCAGAAACCGTCATGATGTTTGACTACAGCGATACCGCCCTTCATGCCAGCAGCCTTTACAGCCTTGAGCCATTGAGTAGGGTTAGGCTTCTTGGTAGGTGCAAAAAGGGTTACGTCTTCACTTCCCAAGCCCCATTCTCTGTTGGTATAGGTGTTCATTCCGTAATGGAAGAAGGCATAGAATTCTGTCTCCTGCCATTTCATCTGGCGATCGCTAGGAACAGGGAACACAGCTGTAGGCTCGTTGTCCGGATTAGGCAACGACTGCTGCTTAACTTGGAATACACTCTGAGAGTGGCCAGCCATGGTAGACATGATGAAGGTCACTCCAAACAAAACTTTTTTGATGTTCATGGTTGTTGTATTAAAATCGATACACTTTATTCTTGCCATAAAAGAAGTTGATAATTGTTAGTTATTGTCGTTATTGGTGATTGTCGTTAATATATATATTTCTTATGCAAAGATAATGCAAACGAGCGCAATGAAAGCTTGCTTTCAAATTGCCGAGTGTAGCTTATCTTATGCAAAGATATGAGTTTTCGGAAAAGTTTCAAAACTTTTCAGGTTAATTAAATATAAACGCCCGCAATTTGTGGTTGCGGGCGTTCATATATGATTAATCCTGTGTAGGATAAATCAAGTTAGCTTCTGTGATACAGTTGAGCACCTCTTCGAGATATTTCTTCGATTCGTACTTAGCCATAGGCAGGTCGTGGAGCAGATAGTTGCCGCAGTCCTTCGCTGCCTGTCCAGGAATTTCGCCTTCGAAATCGGCAATGAACTGGAAAGTGCGCTTCATCAGTTCTACGATGTCCTTGCTCTCCAGGTCGCCACGGATGAGGAGGTAGTTGCCGGTAAGGCATCCCATTGGTCCCCAATAGATAATGCGGTCCTTCCACTCCTCGTCGTTACGCAGGTAAGTGGCAGCCAGGTGCTCGATGGTATGGATGGCACCGTTGTGGAGACAAGGCTCCTGGTTAGGCACCTTCATACGGATATCGAAAGTGGTGATTACTTCTCCGCCTACCTCGTCCTTGCGGCTTACGTAAATGCCGCGGAGCAACTTGTTATGATTGATTGTGAAACTTGGAATCTTATTCATATAGTTTATAATTTACAATTTATAGTTTACAGACTTTCCAGGAAAGCCTTGGTGACATTGAATGAGCCTTCTGCCATTTTAGCCCAGAAGTCGAAGTACTGCTGTGCCTTGGTATCCTTCAGTGGCACATCGCTGATGATGCGGAAGGAGATGAAAGGTGTCTTGTAGATGTGGCAGGTCTGGGCAATGGAGCAGCTCTCCATATCCACAGCCATGGCATGAGGGAAATGTTCCAGGATGGAGCGCATCTTTTCCTTGCTGTCCACGAACCATTCGCCGCTAACAATCTGTCCGGCATGAATCTTCGGATGCTGGTTGTCGGGCAGTTCATTGATGGCAAGTGCTTTCTCCACATACTCCTTTGGAGTCTTGAAGGTGGCAGGCATACCGAGAATCTGTCCAAACTCGCACTCATCACCGCAGTAGGCATCGTGATAAACACAGTTGGTTGCCACTACTACTTCGGTAACATTGAGGTTGATGTCAGCACCGCCAGCCACTCCCGAAGAAATCACGAGGTCCGGGTGATAATTATCAATCATTTCTACCGCTCCGATGGCGCTGTTCACCTTTCCGATGCCGCACTGCTGCATCACCACCTCGTTCTCGCCGATTTTTCCGATGACGAAGTCCTTATGATTCTTTCGCTCTGTCTGCGATTCTGTCAATAATGTCTTGAGTTGCGTGAATTCCTTGTCCATCGCAACGATAATTCCTATTCTCATACTGATTTATTTCAAATTTGGGTGCAAAGTTACAAAATAAATCCCATAAAAGAACAATTCCCCACCTATATTTTATAATAGGCAGGGAAATGTATATCAAGTTTTAACTACAAAACGTATGGTTGTTTTCTTCTGTTAGAAGTTTACGCCAAAATTGAGCATGACGGCTCTGTTGCGTGCCTTGTCAAATGTATCGTGGCAGATGTTGGCAAGACCGAGGTCGTAGGTGAGGTCGGCATAGAACATGTCGTAGCCGATACCGCAACCGATGCGGAGACCGCCATCCAGGCGACGGAAGTTGTCGCTTCGGAATGAACTCTGAGCCTCGCGCTCAGCAAAGTTCTTGATCTTGCCACCCACGCCTGCTGCAAAATATCCACCGGCAAATGGCTCAATGGTTAAGTCATCATCTATCTCATATTTATATTTTACTACTACTGGAATCTCCAGGTAATTGAGATCGTAGGTCATCTTCTTTCCACCGCCTAAGGATTTCTTTCCACCTTTTTCTATATAATAGAGACCGGTCTCCAGATAGAGTGGGTCGGAATAGGTGAGAGGAAAGCCGGCTACAACACCTACGTTGAGACCTGTCTGCCAGTCGCCACCATCGAGACGGCTGTCGTCAGAAGTGACGTATGAGAATCCGGGTCCGATGCGGATGCCGTAATAGGTATCGACGCCCTTATTGTTGAACCCATAGTCGAGATGTCCCGTCTTCTGGTTATAATATTTACTGTGCTTGTAATTCTGTGCAGTAGATGGGATGACTGCCATCAGCATCGCCATCATGATAAATACGATTTTTTTCATAATCTTACTCTTTTTATGTTTATGGGTGCAAAGGTATGGCTTATCGGCAGATAAACCAAGATAGTTTCCCTAAAAGTTAGGGGGAAACCCCTATTGCAACTTTTCTACGATAAAAAAAGTAAAAAGTTTCTTCTTTTATTTTGTAGTGTCTTCGATTTGTGCTAACTTTGTCCCCAAAATTATAAACGTTTATAGAAAATATGAAATTTTTGAAGAAGTATCTACTGGATATTCTGGTAGTAATTGTTTTTGCGGTAATCTCCTTCGCCTACTTCATGCCAGCTGACATGGACGGACGAATCCTGTTCCGTCATGACTCTGCGGCAAGCAAGGGACTGGGACATGAGAAGGAACTTTACCAGCAACAGACAGGCGAGACCACTCGCTGGACCAACTCGGTGTTTGGCGGAATGCCAACTTATCAGATGTCGCCTTCGTATGGCAGTACCAAGGTGCTCGACCAGGTAACTAAGGCTTATCACCTGTGGCTGCCAGATTATGTATGGTATGTATTCGTATATCTTCTGGGCTTCTACATCATGTTGCGTGCTTTCGATTTCCGACAATCGCTGGCGGCGTTGGGTAGTATCATCTGGGCATTCTCGTCCTACTTCTTTATCATTATCGCAGCCGGTCATATCTGGAAGGTATGGGCACTGGCTTATCTGCCTCCTATGATTGCGGGAGTGGTGCTGGCTTATCGCGGCAAGTATCTGAAAGGCTTGCTCCTGACAGCCATCTTCTCGGCTTTCGAGGTGAATGCCAACCATGTGCAGATGACTTATTACTATCTCTTCATCATCCTCTTCATGGTGATTGCCTTCCTGGTAGAAGCCATCCAGAAGAAGCAGCTGGCTCGTTTTGGCAAGGCTACAGCGGTATGCGTAGTGGGTGCCCTCATCGGTATCTCGCTCAACCTGTCCAACCTTTATCATACCTGGCAGTATGGTCAGGAAACCATGCGCGGAAAGAGTGAACTGGTAAAGAAAAACTCTGCTAATCAGACCAGTAGCGGTCTGGATAGGGACTATATCACTCAGTGGAGTTATGGTATTGACGAGACTTGGACGCTCCTGGTTCCAGATGCCAAGGGCGGTGCTTCCGTGCCTCTTGCCCAAAACGAGAAGGCAATGGAGAAGGCAGACCCTAACTTTGTTCAGATTTATCAGCAGCTGGGTCAGTACTGGGGTAATCAGCCTGGTACCAGCGGTCCGGTATATGTTGGAGCATTCGTATGTATGCTCTTTATCCTTGGGCTCTTTATCGTAAAGGGTCCGATGAAGTGGGCTTTGCTCGCTGCCACCATTCTGAGTATCCTGCTCTCATGGGGTAGAAACTTCATGCCGTTCACCAATTTCTTCCTGGATTATATTCCGATGTATGCCAAGTTCCGAACGGTGGCTTCCATCCTCGTTATCGCCGAGTTTACCATTCCGCTGCTGGCGATGATGGCGTTGAAGAAGATTGTGGATGAACCGGAAGTGCTGACTTCTAAAATTAAATATGTATACGCTAGCTTTGGTCTGACTGCAGGTTTCTGCTTGCTCTTTGCCATCATGCCGAGCGTATTCTTCCCTGATTTCGTCTCAGCCCAGGAGACTCAGGCGTTGCAGCAGTTGCCTGCTGAATATCAGGGTCCTATTATCAGCAATCTGGTAGAGATTCGCAAGAGTATCTTTACTTCTGATTGCTGGCGTTCGTTCTGGATTATCGTTATCGGTTCAGCCTTCCTGCTGCTTTATAAGATGAAGAAGCTCGGTGCAGAATTCATGATTGCCGGTATCGCTGTGCTCTGTCTTGTAGATATGTGGATGGTGAACAAGCGTTATCTCTATGACGATATGTTCGTGGACAAGGTAGAGCGTGATGCTCCTCAGCAGATGACAGAGACCGACAAGATCATCTGTCGCGATAAGGCACTCGACTATCGTGTGCTCAATCTCGCATCGAATACCTTCAATGAGAACGAGACTTCTTATTATCATAAGAGTATCGGTGGATATCATCCAGCTAAGTTGCGCCGTTATCAGGAGATGATTGATGCTCACATCGCTCCTGAGATGCAGAAGACAATGAAGGCTGTGGCTGAGGCTGGCGGTGATATGACCAAGGTGAATGGCGATAGTATCTTCCCTGTATTGAATATGCTGAATGCCAAGTACTTCATCATGCCTTTGCAGGGCGGTCAGACTGTTCCTGTTCAGAATCCATACGCCTACGGCAATGCCTGGTTTGTTGACGAGGTGAAGTATGTGAACAATGCCAACGAGGAAATCGAGGGCGTGGGCAAGGTGAACCTCCGTCATGTAGCCGTGGCTGATGCAAAGTTCAAGGAGCAGCTGAATCAGAGTGTAAAGCAGGATGATACTTCGGTTGTGAAGATGACTGCCTATAAGCCAAACAACTTGACTTACGAGGTGAAATCGAGCAAGGGTGGTGTTATCGTATTCTCTGAAATCTATTATCCGGGTTGGTCTGCTACCGTAGATGGGGAGCCTGTAGAACTCGGTAGAGTAGACTATATTCTCCGTGCGCTCAATGTGAAACCGGGTAATCATAAGGTGGTACTCGACTTCCATCCACAATCGCTCAAAAATACAGAGACTGTAGCATACGTAGGTTATGGCGTTCTTGTGCTCCTTATTATAATAGGTATAGGAGTGGAAGTTTCGGAGTGATGTATAATCCGGCTAGTATTCTTCATACGGTGGAGAAGAGTCTGAGTGTTCATCCACGGATTGCGGTCTTTACGCTGGGGACAAACCATGTGTATATATTGAAGGAGACGGGCGAAATAGTGGACAACTGCCAGAAACGCCCACAGCGTCTCTTCGAAGAAAGGGAACTGAGCGTGGATGAATGTGCGGACTATCTGCAAAAGGCGATAGATTTGCTCAAAGCAGAAAGAAAGGAACTTTCGAAGGCAACGCTCCTTTTGGCTGCTGATAAGCTGTTGAAGGCGAATCCGGGAGTGGTGAGCTATTTCCCGGCTTACGAAATCATGAACGATGAACTTCGTGATTATCGCTTCTACAAGGAAGACATGCTGCATCCGAGCGACCAGGCTGTGGAGTATATCTGGGAGAAATTCCGGACGGTTTACTTCGGCAAAGCTGCCGAACAGTTTCTGGAAGACTGGAGACCCATCCGGGAAGCGCTCGGACACAGGCCCTTCAATCCTGATAGCGAGGAACACAAAAAGTTTATCGCCAGGACGGAAGAAAGAAAAAGAGAATTTGAGGAGAAGTATCTTCTCTTGTAAAATATAGAATCATTAAAGTATTAAGACAATGACATATACTATTGAAAAGGTAACCACACTGATAGGTGCGCGTCGCTATGGAGACAATGATACCAACATCG
>PPYE01172149.1_pt1 | contig 11347 bp, 9 predicted proteins | sample 1559881 | NCBI WGS metagenome assembly PPYE01 (sample SAMN08240022, study PRJNA423297) | Human gut metagenome, whole genome shotgun sequencing project.
TAATTTTCAAAATTGACAGAACCATGAATTATTTCTTGCTGGCGGAAACCGACTTTTTCCGCCTGATAAACGAAGCCGGCGACTGCAATATGGAAACGGCATACACGGCTTTCGCCACCCAAGTGATCGAACTGTGCAACGGCGGCATGGACATGAACCTTACCGTCATCGCGCTTGCCTACATCGAAATCGAGTTGCAGCACCATCCCGTACGTAATCTGTCAGAAGAAAAAAGAGAGATTGCCGCCTACGTCAGCAAGGCTCTGTCTTTCGTAAGAAAGATGCAGAAATTCCTTGCCACGCCCCAAGTGCCACCACTAATATCCGCCAACAACGCAACAGAAACCACCGCCAGCCTTCTTCAATGGACGGGCAATGCCATCGACCTCGTGGAACTTATCTACGGCATAGACGTGATGGGCTGCATCAACAACGGCAATATGCCGCTCAAACAGCTCGCCCCACTTCTCTATAAGATATTCGGGGTTGATTCTAAAGACTGCTACCGCTTCTACACTGATATCAAACGCCGGAAGAACGAAAGCCGCACCTATTTCATTGACAGGATGCAGGAAAAACTGAACGAGAGAATGTTGCGTGATGAGGAGTTGGAGCGGATGAGAAAATAAAAAAATATCCATTACATATGAGAAGACAGGAATACTCGTATCCTGTCTTTTTATTTTCATTTAATTATATATTAATTAGCACAATATATGTGAGTTTTTCATTCCTATAAGGACAAATTTCAGAAACGTATGTCTGGTAAATTATTGAGTCATCATAGTATGAACATATATCATTACTAAAAACAATGAAACAACTTCCATAAGATTGTGGTTGTAAAAATCGCCATTTAATAGCCCGTTTTTTTTGTAAAATTCGCCAATTAAAAAAATATGATTATCTTTGCATTATATTTTATAAGGTATGGAAACAGTAAATAGAATACTTCAAGAGAAGATTACAGCACGAATCGCGCCCAATAAAGCAGTACTGATTTTTGGTGCTCGCCGTGTTGGTAAAACGGTAATGATGCGTAAAATTGTGGACAACTATTCAGGTAGGACGATGATGCTCAACGGCGAAGACTACGACACATTAGCACTATTGGAGAATCGCTCAATAGCCAATTATCGGCATTTATTGGATGGTATTGATTTGCTGGCTATTGATGAGGCACAGAACATACCACAAATCGGTAGTATTCTGAAGTTGATAGTTGATGAAATACCGGGAATAAGTGTCTTGGCAAGTGGTTCTTCGTCATTCGATTTGCTGAATAAGACTGGTGAACCGTTGGTCGGCCGCAGTACGCAATTTCTCCTTACACCATTCTCGCAACGGGAAATCGCACAGACGGAAACGGCACTTGAAACCCGCCAGAACCTCGAAGCGCGCTTGATTTACGGTTCCTATCCCGAAGTAGTAATGATGGAGAACTATGAACGTAAAACAGACTACCTACGTGATATTGTCGGTGCATACCTGCTTAAAGATATCTTAGCAATTGACGGCTTAAAAAATTCGAGCAAGATGCGCGATCTACTGCGATTGATAGCTTTTCAGTTGGGCAGCGAAGTTTCTTACGAAGAGTTAGGTAAACAACTCGGCATGAGCAAGACGACCGTTGAAAAATACCTCGACCTATTGGAAAAGGTCTTCGTTATCTATCGTCTGGGGGCTTATTCGCGTAACCTACGCAAGGAGGTTACAAAAGCTGGCAAGTGGTACTTCTACGACAACGGCATTCGCAATGCCATTATCGGGGCTTTCTCACCGCTGGCCATTCGGCAGGATGTCGGTGCGCTGTGGGAGAACTACATCATCGGAGAGCGGCGCAAAGCGAACTTCAATGAGGGACTGCACAGGGAGTTCTATTTCTGGCGCACCTACGACAAACAGGAAATCGACCTGATTGAGGAGAGTGCCGACAGTCTTACCGCCTTGGAGTTCAAGTGGGGAAATAAAATGCCGGCCGCACCGAAAGCCTTCCAAGAAGCCTATCCCTATGCCGAGTTTCATGTGGTAAATCGGGAGAATTATTTGGAGTTCGTATAATCAATAAATTACGTATATGGAAACAAAACTACAATCCAAACAGCAATATCCGCGGTTTATCCAAAATAAACCGTGTGGTATTGACAAATTCGATGGAGGTTCGCAAGAAAGGTTGGCAAAAACTATTGCTCGCCATTTTTGTCAGAATGATTCATTGGATGAGGAATGTACTTTACCTCGAATTATCGGCATCGAAGGTATTTGGGGATCTGGAAAATCCAACGTGGTTAAAATGTTGGAACGTGAATTATCAGACGACTATTACTTTTTTGAGTATGACGCATGGGGACATCAAGAGGACTTGCAACGCCGCTCTATATTGGAATTGCTTACAAGCAAACTTATTGATGATGGTATCCTATCTGGAAATGCAACAATAAAAGTCAAAGGTGGAGGTACGAAAACCGTATCATGGTCTGAAAAGCTGAAATATTTATTAGCCCGTAAAACGGAGACCGTAACCGAAAAATATCCCCTTATCAGTAATGGTATGGTTGCGGCATTTTTGGTTGCAGTTTTAACTCCGATATTTACATTTATTGCGTATGCAGTAAAACCTACACCCACAACATGGTGGTTTTCTTTATTGTCTATTATCATAGCTGCACTGCCAGTTCTTATTGCATTGTGCGTTTGGAAATGGGCATATAGCAAAGATCATAAATATGGATGGAGTTATATGTTAGCTATTTATCAAGATAAAGTCGAAAAGGACGTTTGCTATGAGACTTTGAGCGAAGACGAACCAACGGTTTACGAGTTCAAAACATGGATGCAAGACATTTCTGATTTTATCAAGGAAAAAGGACAACGTAAATTAGTCCTTGTTTTTGACAACATGGATCGTCTCCCCGCTGAAAAAGTAAAAGAATTATGGTCTTCTATCCATACGTTCTTCGCCGATAGCGGTTTTGAAAATGTTTGGGCTGTTATTCCTTTCGATGAAACACATTTAGCTTGTGCATTCGGAGATGAGACCGACGAACAAACGAAACAACTGACCAAGTATTTTATCAATAAAACTTTCCCTATTGTTTATCGTGTTGCTCCTCCTGTTATTACCGACTATCGAAGTATATTCAACAAACTGTTTGTTGAAGCATTTGGAGAAACAGAAAATGAAGCGAAAGAAACTATAAATCGGATATTCAGATTGGTAAATCCTAATGCCAATGTTAGGGAAATTATATCATATATCAATGAGATGGTCGCTCTTAAACAAGAGTGGTGTAACGAAATTTTGATGATAAACATAGCATTGTTCTGTTTGAAGAAGACGGATATTCTGGCAAATCCAGTAGAACAAATATTGTCCGGCGACTATCTGAATGGCATTCAAACAATAATTAACAATGATCTGCAAACACAACGCGAAATTGCAGCTTTGGTATATGGTGTCGATGTTGAAGATGCTCGACAAATTCCATTGAAAAAATATATTGAAGGCTGCATCAACGGAGAAGAAGACCACGACATAAATCAATATGCAGAGACTAATAAACAATTTGACACTGTATTAGAAGAAGTTATACAATGTATGGACAATGCGCTTATCGATAAGATTATACATTGTTTGCATAAATTAACTCGAAAGAGCGATGTTATTCTGCGTGTATGGCAAAGAATAGCACAATTGAAATTAAAAGAATCCATAGAGAAGCAGGTGTTCCCTGTCGAATACCAAGAACTGCTGTTGCATTTAGACACGGAAAGCCAAAACCATGTGATTGCTCAATTATATAAGAAGATAGTTCGGTTCAATGACTTCAATGGCGGCGACTATTTCAAAACGTTAGATGCAATAGACAGGTTTATTGCGCAAAATAAGTTGGCGTGCGATTTTACGTCATTGATTGAAGCAAAAACAGTCAAGCCAAATACATTTATCGATTATATTCAAGCTGCAAATGCAACAGATGCTGCCTATCGGGATAACGCGACAACTAAAGCATATAAATATTATCAAGTAGCAACAAATTCGGAGGCGCTCGATAATTATTTGGCAAACTTACTACCCGATAATTTCGACCATGCAGATATTGTAAAAACGTTAAAAGATAATTCTACCTATACGTTTCCAACGCTTTTGCAAGCGATCACGAATTGCATTGATGAACAGAATGTAAATAAAGATAATATAGGGGCTATATTTACAACCTATCGTTTATTGGCATCTGACGAAGAAAGACCTTTACCTGTAACGTTAGATTCAACCTACATAAATCAGTTGCATTCTGAATTAGAAACTGATGGCCGAAACATTAAAGAGTCTGGATATTACGATTTAGTCGCCATGCAATTGGCACATGGTCATTCCGTTTCCTTAATAGAGGGTGGAGATATAAAATATGTTGCAGAACTCATGGACTATTATGTGGATCATGGAGACTTATTAGTAAATAGTGTGGGATGGAATATACCGCTATTAAATGAAACACTACAATACATGGTAAATCATAAACTTGGCTATAAATTATTGCTCTCAGACATATTGCCCCAATTTGAAGATATTAAGAACAGAATAGGTGTAACGGATGAGGTATTTATCGAGCATTTAGCAGAGTGGAATACCGATTTGGATAAGTATATCACTAAGAACAATATTAAAGATGTAATTCCTGACGCATCTTTTTACGATTTGACCACTAAAATAAGCAATGTCCTGACCGATCATATCAATAAAATAGCGTTCGAAGCGTTGTCTGAAATAAGTGTTGATACATTATACGCCCAAAGAACAGCACATACATCATATTATTGGTTTGTCGCAATAAAACATTTACTGGCTAAAATCAAATCCTTGCCAGATAACTTGACTGAATTTGGCAAAAAGATTCTGATGGATATTGCTTCTGGAACTCAAAGTTTGAATCCTTTCCCTAATTGTTTCAAGAATATAGTTGAAAGATTGGATAAACGAAAAATTAAATCGACAGTTACCGATATAAGAAATGATTTCTGCATCGGTAAAAAGACTATCAATGCAATAAAGTTTCAATTTTTCGAAACATGGCTTAGATCGCATGGTAATTTGAAAAGTCAAGCTGGAGACGTTATTGATAAAATAGTGAAACCTGTAATTTCCGATGGGGCATGCCGTTCATTGATTCTGCAAAACAAAGATTTTTATATGGATTTAATAAATACAGCAGGGGATGATGCTTATGAATTGAAAAAGAGTCTCCGAAACCTCATACAAAAAGATTCAGATCCGCAATTGGTTAAATTTGTCAATTCGATAGATTCAGTACCTGAGGTTGAAACCGCGTAAGTATTTGTCTAACAAGTCCGAATTTTACGATTTTACCCGTCAGAACTGAAGTGCCCCCCAAAAAAATTGTATCCAACTTTTGGGGGTCACTTCAAACTTCGATAGGGATAATTTTCAATTTTGGGGACTTGTTAGACAGTCTCATTATCTGGTAGCAGTTTACACAGCACCGGATCGTTTTTGATACGCTCCAGTTCCTCCTGCACAATCTGCTTCACCTCTTCCTTGATGCGCCGGTAGTTCGCCTGCACCGTTTCCTTCATGCGGTCGTTGCCGTCCTCGTCCGTGAAGTTTGTAATGACGGGAATTTTCTTGTAGGCACTTTCTTCCCGTTTCACCTTTTCGGCATCCACCACAATCTCGCAATGAAAAATCTTCTGCTCGATACGCTCGTTGAAGTTGTCGGATACAGAACCGACAAACATTCCCTGCGTAAGCCCGGAAATCTTACTCGGTGGAATGAGCGCGTCCATCTGCGTGTTGATGGAGGTGGAAACATCCTGCCGGTTGATGGAGATGGACTGCCGTTTCTGCAACACCTTACCGAACCGCTCGGAGAGCGTCTTGGCTGTTTCCCCCACCACCTGACCGGAGAAAATATTGCCGACAGTGTTCATCACCACTTTCGCCTCTTTGTCCCCGTAGTCACGCACTAACTGGCTGAAATCCTGAAAGCCCAGACACACGGCAACCTTGTTGCTTCGGGCGGTAGCTATAAGATTGTCCAACCCTTTGAAGTATATTGTGGGCAACTCGTCGATGATGACCGATGACTTCAGCATCCCCTTCTTGTTGATGAGCTTCACGATACGGGAATTATACAGACCGAGTGCCGCACCGTAGATATTCTGACGGTCGGGATTGTTACCCACGCAGAGGATTTTCGGCTCTTCGGGATTGTTGATGTCCAGCGTAAACTCGCTGTCTGACATCACCCAGTAGAGCTGCGGTGAAATCATCCTCGAAAGCGGGATTTTTGCCGACGCTATCTGACCCATGAGCTGCTCCGCAGCCCCTCCAAGCCACGCATCCATGAACGGCGAAAGGTAGTTCTCCAGCTCCGGATAAGAGGTCAGTATCGGAAATATATCCTCGTAACGGCGGTTCAGAAACTCGATAGCATGGGGAAACGTGCAAAACTTCCCGTTCTGATAGATTTTGAGATACCAGATAATACTGGCAAACAGAATGATAGGTGACTCCACGAAGAAGTCGCCCTGCTTTTGCACCCACGTTTTATTGAGGTTGAGCATTATTGTGTAGGCACTCTCATAGGCATCCGTAATATCTTCCATAAAATCCGGGACTAAAGCCCTTTTCAATCTGTTGCTTGATAAAATTGTTTACCACGGCATAGGACTTGCCGCTGCCCGGCGTACCCAACACGATGGACGCACGGAAGGGATTAACTACATTGATCCAACCGTTGTTCCAGCGTTTCCTGTAATAGAAACGTGTCGGCAGATTGACCGAATACTCGCTTTCGATAAGCCTCGTTTCCTGCATGAAACTCTCGTTCTCGTTGTTGAAAACATCCTCCATCAAATTGTGTTTCAACAGGCGGCTCATCCACAGACCACCCATCAACAGGCAGACATAGCCCGTTCCAATGGTAAGGACATACAGTCCCGTCACCGCTTCAAGCGGCAGCGGCAGGGGCAGCAACCACCAGTTCAGGAAAAACAGCACGAACCCGACGGCAAATGCTGTCCAGATTCTCCCCCAAGTGATTTTCTCACCCTTGACACCCTTCGTACCCAGACAGGACAAGGCAAGCAAAAGGACGGAAAACAGCTTCGTGTAGAGAATGGAATGGAACAGCCCCGCCGTGCGGTCGAAGTTCAGAAGGATTTTGTCCACCACGCCGATGTTCACGCCCCACAGCCGGATGGCTTCGTAGCAGAACCAGTACACGTTCATGACCACTAAAATGATACTCACGGCACGCAGAAAATCCATGACCGTTCAGCACGCATCCCGTGCGGTGGTCGATGAAGGTAGCCCCATAGATGCGCCCTTCCTCTGTGTAGCGCAGTACGGTGTCGATGCCCTTCTCTTTGAGTTGGGATACAAATTTGTCCTTGTCATAAGTGCCTTGCAGCACGGAAAGGACGGTGCGTTTCGTCATGTCTGCCAGTTTCCTATCCTTGATTTCCGATTTGGAACGGACAAACTTCTTCTGTACGGCTTCATAGCCTGCGGACTTCCCGAAAAGCGAGGATTTGAACGGGTTGCCCACCTTGTTACCCTTGTCGTCCGTGACGGAATAGACCAGCCCGTGATACTCCCGTCCGCGCACGTTGCCCCTCGCTTCCTCCACCGTCATATTATATAAGGAAAGGAGCGCACGGTATTCGCCCATCGTCTGGAAACGGTACTGCCCATTCAGAGCCTTCACGGTGTTGCCTACCTGCTTCTTCACATCACCTGCCGATGCGGCCACCTTGCGCAACGGATTATCCAATCTCTGATTTTTACGTTCTGCCGGATGCAATCCGTACTTCTGTTCCAGTTCCCTGCGGATACGGTCGCTGCGGCGGTAGAGAAAATCCCGGTTGAGCCTTTTCCCGTTCTCGTCCACGTTGACCGTCACGATGTGCAGGTGGTGGCGGTCGATGTCCTCGTGCTTGAATACAAGATAAGGCTGGTTTCCGAAACCGAGTTTTTCCAGATACTCGCGGGCGATATTCTGCAACTCAATATCGGTCAGCACATCCTCCGGGTGCGGGTTGAGAGAGATATGCACCACCGGCTTCTCGATCTTCATCTGCGGTGGCAGGAAGGTGAGAAAACCCTCCATCGCCTTGCCTATGTCCACCGTTCCCGAACCGTCATTGTAGATGCGGTTGGTGGTGAGAAGCCGCCCCTGCGCCTCGTTAATCTTCTCCCCGTTGTAGGCAATCGCGCCGTACAACGAACTTCCTACACTGATTTTTGCGACCATTTTGCCTCCATTTCCCTTGAAAGTTCCACAATCCGGCGGCTCAGTTTCACGAGTTCGACGGTGTGTTGCTCTAATTTGTAGATAGACACCCGATTTTCCGAACATGGCGAGGAAACGGTTGTGTTCCTCCTCGTTGAAACGGACGGTGTACCGGTACACCGCCGGATCAAGTTTGGGATTTCTCCCTGATTTGCTTTTCCTTTTCTCTTTCATATTACTTTGGATTTAGCGGATTGACGGCATAAGCCGCCGCTTCGGATTACAGCACCGCAGTTCTGAAAGGCTTCCCGACTTCGGAGGGAAAGCCCGCCCCCTGCAAGGGCAAGTGCTTTTCGTGGCTGCTCAAAATATTTTGAGCGGCTGAAAAGACATCTTGCTATGTTCAGGTGAACATAAAAATCCGTCAGGGGACGGATTGGGAAAATACCTTTCAGGACTCCGGGCCGCGCGTCATCGGCGAACCCTGCTGTCCGGGTGCAAAGTTACGCCCTTAAAGCGGTATCGGACAGATGCTTGACCCGGTCAATGACTGCCAACCGGCGCAACGTGCCGCCACTTGCCGGAGAAGTGATACAGGTTCCAAAATATACTTGTTTATTTGCAGCATGATTCAAGAAACGAACGATTTGAAGATATGATAAACGGAACATTCAAATACCCGGAAATCCGCTTCTTCGGATACTTGCCGAAACGGATACCCGAACCGTCGGAAACCCGGTTCTCCGACAATTCGGTGACGTATGGATTCAATGACTTCATGACGCAATGTCGTCAATCACCATTTGTCCGACGCACCGCTTCACCACAGAACCGGATACGCGACGACCCGCCTGCGTGTGTAGTCACGGAAGCGGATGGTGCGACAGCCAAATCCGTATGGAAACAGAAAAACAAATCATCAACAATTAAAATAAATGGAACTATGAGTAAGGAAATCTTCGTTGCATTCGCAACACAGAACAGCAGCACCTACTTCAAGGCTCTCGCTTGCGACCATTTCCGCCGGATCAAAAAGAACGCCTACACCATCGTCAAAAGCAATGCGGTGAACGCCCTCGACGATGCCGAGAGGATGATTGCCACTGAGGACGTGAAACCCGACGTGGTGTTCTTCGACATGCCCGGCACACTCCGAAGCAACGGCGTGATAAAGACGCTCTCGCAGATGGACTACATTTTCACTCCGCTGAGTGCCGACCGCTTTGTCGTGGAGAGTACCCTGAAATTCGTCACGATGTTCCGCGACAGGCTGATGACTACCGGACAGGCGAAAACAAAGGGGCTGCATCTGTTCTGGACGATGGTGGACGGCAGGGAGAGGAACGACTTGTACGGCATCTACGAGGAAGTGATAGCCGAAATGGGCTTTCCGGTACTTTCCACCCGCTTGCCCGACAGCAAGAAGTTCCGCCGTGACCTTTCGGAAGAGCGCAAGAGCGTTTTCCGCTCCACCATCTTCCCGATGGACACGGCACTGCTGAAAGGGAGTGGCATCCGGGAGTTTTCCGAAGAGATAAGCGACATCATCAGACCGCAGTGAGCATGGGCAGCAGGAAAGTGAACACGGAAGGCATCGACGAGGAACTGCTGTTAGCCTCCATCGGGCGGCGCACACAGGACGGGACACTGCGCCCCGCACAGGAAGTACCCGCAGCTGCACCGACCGAAGAGGACACCGCCGCACCGGAACCATCTCCTGTGCAACCCGTAACACGGGAAAAAGCGCAGAGGGAAAGTGGACGCCGGAAAAGGCAGGACGAGGACTACAACGAGCTATTCCTGCGCCGCAACGAGATAAAGACCCGCCAATGTGTCTATATCAGCCGTGACGTCCACGGCAAGATCCTCAGAATCGTGAACGACATCGCCGGAGGGGAAATCTCAGTAGGCGGATATGTGGATACCGTGCTGCGCCAGCATCTGGAACAGCACAAGGAGAGAATCAACGAACTGTACAAGAAACAACGTGAAGATCTGATTTGAAAATGGAAAAAGAAATGACACCGAATGAAAAAAGACCACAGCAAGACTGCGGAGGTATGTTTAAGGGCATTGTCGGATTATGGCGGTCACTGGACGGGAATGAGGCTAAACGCATAGCGGCACACGAGGAAGTCCCTGCGGAAAAGGCGGACATCATCGGCAAGAGCCGTTTCAGGATGGCATCCACCCGGACAACCGCTGCCATACCGACGCAAGAAGCCGCCACTATTGAAAAAGGCATTGAGCTGTCGGAGGAAGAGGCTACTTTTGACGACGGAAAAACGGGAAACGCATCCCGCCCGGCACAAGTCCCGGAGGAAAAACTCGATGAGACCTTCACGAGCATACCGCCGGAGGAACTGGGATACGGGGACGACGAACCGGAAGAGGACGCCTCGGACACGCCACGGGCTTCGGGCAGCAGCTTTGACGAGATTGACGACGCCTGCAAGACCGCCAAAAACCCGGACGCGACACAGGCGGAACGTGAAAAGGCGGCTAAGGTGTTCACCGACATGGAGGGCACGGAGTTGTACGAGAAAATGATGGAAGGCTCTTCGGAGATAGGCATCCGCATCAAGGGGCTTATCGAGATTCGGCTGAAGAAATCTGAAAAGGAGTTCGTCGTGCCGGACAACATCGAGGAGTTCGACATTCGCAACTATGTATGACAACAATAAAAGAAATGAACATGAAAGAATGACATCAACCCACGCGGCGAGGAAACGCAAGGCGCATCCCCATCCGCAACGGACACGCCCACGTCCGTGGAAACAAACGGGCATCCACTAAAACCAAAGTAAAGAAACAAAGTATCAACCGCCCGACAAAGGACCATCCACCCTTTTGACGGCAAAAAACAAGAACAGTTTATGAACAAGAACATCTTGAAAAACAGAAAAGCAATCCTCTCCGCGGCACTTGTCATCGCCGCAACCGCCTCCGCTTTCGCGCAGGGAAACGGCATCGCGGGCATCAACGAAGCCACCTCTATGGTGAGTTCTTATTTCGACCCCGGAACTAAACTGATATACGCCATCGGTGCAGTCGTCGGGCTTATCGGGGGCGTAAAAGTGTACGGCAAGTTT
>PPYE01108122.1_pt1 | contig 11346 bp, 8 predicted proteins | sample 1559881 | NCBI WGS metagenome assembly PPYE01 (sample SAMN08240022, study PRJNA423297) | Human gut metagenome, whole genome shotgun sequencing project.
CATCTTTTCTTGCACTTCTGCGTCTTCAAACCTCGATTTACCGCCAGTAAACCTTCGGTTTTCATCCTTGAATTGCAAGCAAATTTGCTCGAAACTGCACCGGTCTCATTTTAGAAACACGCCATAGTATAAGCTGCAACGGTTTCTACTGACAACAAGAAATGATAGGGTGCATAGGAATGGGAAAAAGTTTCCTGAAGAAGGGACTCAGCATGATTCTGGCCATCGCGTTGTTGATTGACGCGCTTCTAGGAATCACGCTGTACATGGTGGTAAGGATTGCGAGGAACACAGCCTATGAGGTGGTCGTCAAGTCGAATGAAAGCATGCTGGAACGCATGGATCAAACCCTGACCAACCTTGAAAACGTATGCTATGTGATGGCTTATTCAAGTGCAGTGCAGAGTATTTTGACCGATAAAGAGGTTACTTTTCCCTTGGTGGATTATCACAAGCCTGTGCGAACATCCTTTGCTGTCGCTTTTGCGTGCAGCCCTGCGATCATCGGCATCGGCCTGTATGATAATGAGCTGACCTACTTGCTTAGCTCAGGCAACAACCTCTTTGGGGTTGAACCTCTTCCCGAGGAGTGCTATCGGATATCCACACCGCAGTATCATGTGGTTGAGCAGGACAAGGCGACGGCGCTTCTGCTTGTCTATCCGATCTACCGCGACAGTCGCGTAGACAGCGTAATCAAGGTAAAAATCGGTTATCTCGCGATTACCATCGGCGACGGGCTCCTGAAGGAATTGGTAGAACAAAGCGACCATGTAGAGGACACCCTGATTGCCTTTACCGATCAGCAGGGGAACATGATTTATTCCAATCAGCCGGTGGAGGAAGACAGCTTCCGGCATCGTATGGCGTCAGGCGACTCTATTTCGTCGGTCATCCAGCATACAGGCTGGCAATTGCACAGCATCATCAGCAACAGAAGCATATCAGACAACATGAAGCCTGTTGTCATCATCATAGGGATCATTGTCGCCCTGCTGCTGGTGCTGTTCTTCTGGCTGAAGCACTTTTTCAACAAGCAGATCATCCTGCCCCTGAATGATCTACAGCAGTTCATGGCCAAAAACTCGGACATTCATCAGCGTTTGACCCCCCAATCCAAACCCAACAATGAAATGTGCATGGTCATGGATGTTCTCAATGAAATGCTGGATAAGATTGAAAAGAGTAGCGAAGAGGTGTTGGCTTCCCAGACCAGAATGCTACATGAAAAAACAGCGCAGCAGCAGATGGAAATCATTGCCTACCGCAATCAGGTCAACCCGCATTTCTTGTATAATACGTTTGACTGCATTCGTGGCATCGCCTATATGCATAACGCCATGGAGATTGTGGTCATCAGCCAGTCACTGTCCAGCATGTTCCACTATGCGGTAAAGGGCGGCAACTTCGTGACAATAGAGGAAGAGCTACAGTATATGCAGAGCTATGCAACCATCATCGGCTATCGCTTTGACGGACGTATCACGATCCTTGACCATATTGATCCGGGGCTGTACCAGTGTATGGTGATCCGCATGCTGCTGCAGCCGCTTGTGGAAAACGCGGTTCTGCATGGTCTGGAGCATGTGGTGGGCAAGGGCTATGTGCATGTTTGGGCGCATGAAAACAACAACCTGCTGACCATCCGGATTGTGGACAACGGCGTCGGCGCGTCACCTCAGAAGATAGCGGAACTGAACGCCCAGGTGGAGGCCATGCAGCATATGGAGGTCAGCGAGGCACCAAATCAGTCGGGGGTGGGTATCACCAATATCGCCAGGCGGCTGTTCCTGCATTATGGTTCAGACGCGTCACTCCGCTTCTTCACGGAGGAATCGCAGGGGATGGCTGTTGAAATCAAGCTGCCCGTCATCAGGAAGGAGTCAAGTGCATGTATCGAGTAGTGCTGGCTGATGATGAAAAGTGGTCGCTGTACGGGCTAAGCCAGATGATTTGCTGGGCTGATTATCAGTGCGAAATCTGCGGAATGGCCTATGACGGACTGTCAGCTCTGGATCTGTGCCGAAGGGAAAAGCCTGACCTGCTGATTTCCGATATCCGCATGCCCGGAATGGATGGCCTGGAACTGACCAGGTGCATCGCATTGGAAATGCCGCGCACCACAGTGATCCTGATCACAGGCTACAGCGATTTGAAGTATGCCCAACAGGCGCTGCGGCTGGGTGTGTTTGACTTTCTGCTCAAGCAGATCACACCGGGCGACTTGGATCAGATGCTGCGCCGCTATCAGGAAAATATGCAAAAGAAGGCCCGTGCGCTTTCCTGCAGCTTCTACTTCAGCTTTTTTGATGAATCGAATACCCGAAGCATTGCAGACTGCATGGAAGATTTGTGTGTGCAGGTTCCCTTTCAGAAGGCCTGCGCCATGACATTTCAGTATAACGAGCCTGTTGTGATTTCGCATGCGCTGGTTCATCAGCAGGAGGATGAGCTGCTGATTGCCTTTCTCACAGGATGTAACCTGATTACGGTATTCTGCTTTTCAGACGGAAGCTTTTCAGGCTCGCAGGCGGTCTACAAGCGGCTGATGATTGGAAGCCCCGAACGGGTAGGAATCAGCGAAAGCTGTCCAACAAGCGCCGCGTTCTTTACGATGTACCGGCAGAGCATCCTCGCTGTCCTGACGGCACAGTTCTGGCACATATCGACGCCTGTGCAATATTACAGGTGGTTGCAGAACGATACACTTCAACACTTGGAATCTATCCATGCGTTTGTGTCCGTGAAGAACGTGGCTGGAGCCACCATGGCGCTGGATTCGCTTCTTTGCAGCAGGCAGCGGATGCAGATTGACCAGATGGATTTGCTGATCCATCGAGCGGCTTCCCTGTGCGCATCCCACGGTCTCTCTGAGCTTTCCTTTCTGGAAAATCTGGATCTGTATCAGTATGTCAGCAGTGGCGGCACATGGGAGGATCTGTCGTCAGAGCTTCATGCAGCCCAGCACGGGGATGACGCTTCTGATGAAAGCAGCCGTCTGATGCGGCGCATTATGCATTATATTGATCTCCACTATGCAGAAGATATCCGCATCAGCGATTTGGCAGTCAGCTTTTATCTCAATGCCAGCTATATGTCCACCCTGATCCGCAAGAAGACAGGAAAAACCTATACCGATATTATTGCGGAAAAGCGGATCGACTGCGCCAAAAAACTGCTGCGCAGCACCGATGAAACGGTGCTGGAGGTTGCCCATATGGTTGGGTACCATGAATATGCTCATTTCAACACCTTGTTCAAGCGCATGTGCGGTATGACTCCGGCTCAATACCGTAAGCAGATGGATCGTCTCCCTTCCGCTTCTTGCGAAGACAATCACTGCTACTAATCTGTTTCTAGAGTGTGTTTCTAAATTCGCCCGGCAGCTTTTTCGGCATCTTTTCTTGCACTTCCGCGTCTTCAAACCTCGATTTGCCGCCAGTAAACCTTCGGTTTTCATCCTTGAACTGCAAGAAAATCTGCTCGAAACTGCACCTGTCTCATTTTAGAAACACACCCTAATAATCGTTTAGAAAGTATGAGATGGGCTGCATCGTCCAATGATCCGATCATTGGGAGCCAATCATCGGATATTGTTTTCGGCCCATAGTGGTTGTATAATGTGGTCAGAAAACATCCATATGCCATATGGATGAAATTGTGGAGGAGGATCCCATGAAGAAGGTTACATCCTGGTTGTTGCTCCTTTCTCTTGTCACACTGCTCCTGCCCGCATTCGCGGTAGCAGAAGGAACGGTCACGCTGGAATGGTTCATGGATTACGCTGCACTGCCCAGCAAGTGGAATCTGGAAGAACCGGTTTTTGCCGGAATTACGCAGGCTACGGGCGTTCAGTGCAGCTTCAATATGCCCGCTGAGGATGCCAGCACCAAGCTGAATCTGCTGATGATCAGCCGCAATCTGCCGGACATCATCACCACCAGTGATGGCGACCTGCGCTCCGAACTGATTGCTGCCGGTCTGGTCTGGGATTTGGACGAGCTGCTCAAGACCTATGTACCGGAGTCGCACCTGTTTACCCATTTCCCTGCCGACCTGAAGCAGAGCATCATCGACCGCGACGGTGGATGGTACTGCTACCCCAGCCACATGAGCAGCGAGGGGTATGAATCCATCTGGGGTTATTGCGATGAGGATACCGAGGAGTTCTACAAGGCTACCAAGTATGATAACCGCAACGGCATCTTCCTGCGCAAGGCATACCTGGATCAGCTGGAGATTGATGTGAACGCGATTAAGACAGAGCAGGATCTGATGGATGTTCTGCAGAAGTTCAATGACGCGGGTCTGACCAATGCCAGCGGCGCCTCTGTTTACACCATGATGGTCAACGGCGACCAGACTGTGTGGCTGACGATGGATGGCATCATCCGCAACACCTTTGGCGCCATGCCCCTGACCGACGACGGTCAGTATCAGAGCATTTTCTACACCGACGAATACCGCGATGGCGCGTCCTTCCTCAACCATTGCGCGCAGAAGGGCTTCCTGACAGAAACGCATCTGATCATGGACGAGGAAACCTTGGTCAGCCTGACCAACAGCGGCCGTGTGGCATGCTATATCGGACCGTTCACCACCTTGGGCTCCGGCACGGATCTCAACGACGTTTGGGTCAGCCCTGGCGCCATTACCCCCGATTCCGGCGCAACGCCTGTGCTGCCCTACAGCGCCGGCATGTACACTGGATGGCTAAACACCATGGTTTCCAAGAATGCCAAGGATCCCGCAGCCTGCGCCCGCTTCATTGACTACATGAGCAGCCGCGAGGGCATGCTCCTGCACATGTATGGCGTGGAGGGTGTCGACTATACTTGGGATGGTCCCTGCCTTGTGCGCACCGAGGAGGGCATGGGCAAGGTTGAGGATGGCGTGACCGGCATCTGGGGCTTCTATGCCTTCCAGGATGGGTATTTCCCCCGGTCTGTCGAACATCGCTCACTGGACAAGATGCCCCCCACCATGGCCTACAGCCTGACAGACAATGTGGTGGTTTACGATGCGTCTCCCTTTGACATTCCTGCCGGATATGTGTCTGAAAACGAAGACATGACCTTCATTGAAATTGAGACCAACAACTATCTGGAGGCTACGCTGCCTAAGATCCTTCTGGCCCCTGATGACCAGACTTTCAACGACCAGTATGATGCTTTCCTGGCGGAAATGACCCGTCTGGGCCGCAAGGATTATGATGCATACCTGAATATCAAGGTTCAGGAGAACGCGGAAAAGAGAGGCATCGAACTAAAGCCTATCAACTGATCAACGCTATGGAGGGGTCAGGGAAGTTACGGCTTCTCTGACCCCCTTCTTCTACCGTCCACATCGCCGCGGAAGCTCTGCTGCGGCGATACGGCAGACAGAAACAACCAATATGTACTCTGAGCCGGAGGAACATAGGCCATGATGCAGATTACCATTTCCAAAAAACCTCGCAAGCCTGCAATTCGTAACGAGTTCAGGCGGCAGACCGAGCTGCACACCATGATGCTTCCCGGAACCGTCATGATGATCGTCTTCAATATTATCCCGTTGTTTGGGCTGATCATTGCCTTTACCAATTTCAAGGCGACCATGGGCTGGGAAGGAATCTTTACCAGCCAGTGGAATAACTTCCGAAACTTCAGGCAGGTGTTTTCATCTTCTCAGTTTGACCCGATGATCCGCAACACGCTGGGTATCAATCTTCTGGGGCAGTTCATTTCGATCCCCATTGCCATTCTGTTTGCCCTGCTTCTCAATGAAATCCGTTCCCCCCGGCGCAAGTCCTTTGTTCAGACGGCAGCCTATCTGCCCCATTTTCTGAGCTGGGCGATTTTCGGAGGTCTGATCAAAAACCTGCTTTCTGCGGATGGCGCGATGAATCAGCTGCTGATGGGAATGCATATCATCAGCCAGCCCAAGGAATGGATGGCTGATGCGGACTGCTTCTGGACCATATGTATTGCTTCAGGCCTGATCAAGGATCTGGGCTGGAGCGCCATCATCTACCTGGCCGCCATTTCGGGGGTGGATCCCACACTGTATGAGGTTGTCGATATTGATGGCGGCAACCGCTACCACAAGATGCGCCATGTCACGCTGCCGGCAATTCTTCCTACGGTAATGGTCATGATTATCTTCGCCGTTTCCGGTATGCTAAACAACAACTTTACCCAGATCTATGTTCTGCAAAATCCCCTGAACATGGAAAGAAGCAACGTGATTGACAGCTATATCTATCAAATTGGCATGCAGCAGTTCCAGTTTGGTATTGCGACCGCAGCGGGTCTTGTGAAAAGCGTGTTCGCCCTGCTGCTGCTTGTCGGGGCCAACTGGACATCAAAGAAGCTGACAAGCAGTGGACTATTTTGAGAGGAGGCGCAGTATGAAGAGGCTGAAGAAAATGGATCTCTTTACCGTATGCAATGCGCTGATCATGACGCTCGTTGTCCTTCTGTCCGTTTATCCACTGTATTATGCTGTGGTCAATTCCCTCAACGATGGCACCAATACGACCAACTTTGGCATGGTGCAACTGTGGCCCAGGCAGTTCTCCCTGGACAGCTGGCGTATGGTGGTGAAGGATCCTGCCATCCCGACAGCACTTGGCATTACCGCGTCACGAACCGTCATTGTCACGGTCTGTCAGTTGATTTTTACCAGTATGTTTGCCTACGCTTTTTCCCGTCCCTATCTTCGGTTCAAGAAATGCTACGCGGCGCTTGGTTTTATGAGCATGTATATCAGCGGCGGCATTGTAGCCACCTTTCTGCTTTTGAGCAAAATGGGACTGTACAATACCTACTGGGTTTACATTATACCTTCCCTGTTTGGCGGATTCTACAATGTCATCATCTACACAAGCAACTTCCGCGGAATACCGGATGAGCTATTTGAATCGGCTCAGCTGGATGGCGCCAGCGAATACCGGATATTCTTCTCGATTGTGCTGCCGCTGTCCAAGGCGGTGATTGCTGCCTTGGCTGTCTTCACCATCGTCGGTGTGTGGAACGACTATACCACCAGCCTGTTCTACACATCCAACACGGAGCTGCAAACCCTTCAGTACTATATCGTCAAGCTGGTGCGCAGCGAGGCTGCCCTGGAACAGATTGTAAAGGACAATTCCTCCCTCAGTTCAGAGGTTTTTGCCCTGCTGTATGGCCGCAACAGCAGCATTTCGGCAAGAACGCTGGAGCTTGCAGCCATGATCATCGCGGCCATCCCGATGATCGCAATTTACCCTTTCGCACAGAAATTTTTTACCAAGGGTGTGCTGGTGGGCTCTATCAAGGGATAAGGAACGGGAGGTGTCGCACATGGAAAAGAGAATTGAGGACTGGAAGGATCTGCGCTATGGCATGTTCATCCACTGGGGATTGTATTCTCTATTGGAGCGCGGCGAGTGGGTGATGTGGTCAGAGGCAATCGACAAGGATGAGTACCGGAAGCTGATGCATCGCTTTACGGCCGAGGCATTCGATCCGCATGCCTGGGCACAGGTGGCCAAGGATGCGGGCATGAAGTATATGGTGCTGACCACCCGGCATCACGACGGATTTTCCCTGTGGGACAGCCCCGGCAGCCATGAGCAGTTTACCTCCATGCACAGCGCGGCACACCGCGATATTGTTCGGGAATATGTGGACGCCTGCCGGGAGGCTGGGCTCAAGGTGGGCTTCTACTATTCCCCGTTGGACTGGCGCTTCCCAGGCTTCTTTTTTCCGCGCATGTACCGGCAAAGCGCGGACCAGCTGCGTAAGCAGACCTTTGACCAGGTGCGCGAGCTATTGACGAACTATGGGAAAATTGATATCCTATGGTTTGATGGTGGCGAGGATTACTGGCTCTGTCATGGGCGAAACCTGCACCTGTGGGAGGAAGCTACCGGCCCGCTGGACAGCCGCGTACAGGTTCCTAACTTCTGGCATGAGAAAGACATGTACCGTATGATCCGCTCCTTGCAGCCGGATATTATCACCAATAACCGCTACGGCACGAGAGCTCTGGGGGATTATCAGACGCCGGAGGGCCGTGTGGGGACATACAACCCGGATGTCAGCTGGGAAAGCTGCTTCGCACTGAACAACGCCTGGGGCTATGTGCCGGGAGAACCTATGTCCTGCCGAAAGCTGCTGCAGACTCTGCTGAAGTGTGCTACCGGGGATGGGAATCTGCTGATGAACGTAGGTCCCATGCCAGACGGAACCATGCCGCCGGATCATGTGGCACGTTTGCGCGAGGCAGGTGACTGGCTGAAGGCTCATGGTGAAGCTGTGTACGGCACCCGGGGCGGACCCTTCCGCAATGATGAAACAGGCGGTATGACCTGCAGGGGCAATACGATCTATGTTCATGTATGGGATTGGCCGGCGCATCGCGTCTGCCTGCCGGAGATCAATGCGCGGATTCTGTCCGTTTATTCCCCCACGGCCAGAGATCTGCACCATGAAATGGTGGATGGACGGCTTTGCTTCTCCGTTGGTGAGCAGGATCGTCTATCGCTGGACACGCTTGTGGTGCTTACGCTGGATCAGCCTGCGGAAGCTGTGAGGAATAATGATCTTCCGTGGCGGTTACAGCAGACAGGGAAGGGCCATGCCGCCTTGATTGTTGAGGATTTTCTGGGGCAATGAATGATGAAGGAGCGATTTCGGATGGGGTATACTTTCGGTGTTGACTATTATCCGGAGCACTGGCCGCGGGAACGCTGGCAGACGGATGCACGCATGATGCGTGAAATGGGCATTACGATCGTGAGGATGGCGGAGTTTTCCTGGGCCAAGTGGGAGCCCCGGGAAGGCGAATTCCATTTTGAAGAACTGGATGAGGTCATCGCACTGATGGCCAATGAGGGGATCGACTGCATTCTTGGCACACCCAGCGCGGCTCCGCCCGCGTGGATCATTGAGGAAACCCCGGAAATCCAGCCCCTGGACTCCCACCTGCAAAGGCATTATTTCGGCGGCCGTCACCACGATTGTCAGTCCAATGCGCAGTACCGTGCGCATATCCGCCGCTTTGTCACCGCCTATGCCCGGCACTTTGCTGCGAACCCGCATGTGGTGGGCTGGCAGGTGGATAATGAGTTGGGCAACAGCCATGAGGATTTGTGCTATTGCCCGTCCTGCGAAGCCGCCTTCCGGCAATGGCTGCAGAAAAAGTACGGGAGCATTGACTGCCTGAACGAAAGCTGGGGCACGGCCTTCTGGAGCCAGACTTACACGGACTTTGAGCAAATCCACGCGCCGAGGATCACAGCCGCGGGGAAGAATCCTTCCCAGCAACTGGACTGGATGCGCTTCTGCTCGGATCTGGTGCTGGATTTCCATCAAATGCAGGCGGACATTCTGCGCAGTGAGACTCCCGACAAGTTCATTACGCACAACATGATGGGCTTCTCCCGGAAGGTTGATTACTTCAAGCTGGGCGATCAGCTGGACTTTACCGCGCAGGATCAGTATCCGGGCGGGCACTTTGTTCCGCAGGGAGTTTTCCGCGGGGATATCCAGGCAGCCGAGCTGGATTTCATCCGCAGCCTGAAGCATCGGCCCTTCTGGGTGATGGAGCAGCAGTCTGCCATCACCGGCTGGGAAACCGTTGGCCGCACGCCCAAGCCGGGGCAATTGGGTCTGTGGGCAATGCAAAGCATCGCCCACGGGGCGGATACAATCGTATTTTTCCGCTGGCGCTCCTGTGTGATGGGTACGGAACAGTACTGGCATGGCATTCTGCCCCACAATGGCAGACCCGGCCGCTATTACCGCGAGCTGAAGACCTTCATGCAGGAGGCAGGTCCGCTGCTGGAGAGGCTGCAGGGCAGCGTTCCACATCCAGAAGTTGCGATGCTGTTCTCCTATGATCAGTATGATGCGCTTTCAATCCAGCCGCACCATCCGCATCTGCAGTACCCGGAGCATCTGTTGACCTACTATAGCGGATTCTACCGGCAGAAGATCCCGGTGGAATTTGTCCGGGAAGAGGACGACTGGTCATCCTACCGAGTGCTTGTCGCGCCCCTGCAGTTCCTGATGACAGAAAAGCTGTCGGAAAAATTCCATGCGTATGTGCAGCAGGGCGGCGTGCTGATTCTGGACATGCGCAGCGGTGTGAAGGACGCAACCAACCTTGCCTTCGCGGAGAAGGAGCTGCCGGCCATGTTGGATGATTTGTGCGGCGTTCGGGTGGCGGAATACGACTGTCTGCTGGATACCCAGGGCATCGTTCGCTGGGGTAACGATGTCTATCCCTGCGAAAAGTGGTGCGATATTCTGGAAGTGGCAGATGCTGAAATCCTGGCCACCTATGACAGCGAATTTTATGCCGGTACGCCCGCTGTAAGCAAAAAGCAGGTTGGAAAGGGCACCGTCTATTATGTCGGCACCGAAATGTCCCCCGCACTTGCAGATCGCTTTGTGCAGCAGCTTGCGGAGCAATCCTCGCTGCACAGGCTTCCGAAGACTCCGGAAGGAGTGGAAGCGACTGTGCGGGAAAAGGATGGGATCCAGTACCTGTTTTTGCTGAATCATACGGGTACAGAACAGCATCTGTGCGTGCCGGACACCTGGGAACAGCTTGGCGCCGCATCGGCTGAACAGTGTCCTCCCTATGGATATTGTGTGTACCGGGTGCAGGCTGATGATCAGCCCGTCTGAACTCATACTAATACTATTTCCAAATGAGAATGCGCCAAGATGCGCCGCGAATTTTTCGTTCTGGCTAACGGGAGTGAAATGCAGCGTAGCACCGCACAAATGAGGTGGTCGGTTGGCGAATGGATTTTTCGTCAGATGCAAATGCAAATTCTGAAGGTTTACTGGATGTAAATCGAAAAATCTGCAAGCAACAGATGGCGGAAAAGACATCGCCCGACGCGCCGCCAAGTTGTGCGGTGTCGCCTTAGTATTACATAATAACTCCCAGAGGTGACCAATGGGCAAGAAAACAGACGAACGTCTGCGCTCGCCCTTTGGAAACCTTTGGCTCCATGTTTCTTGATTTTTCCCCCCCCAATCAAAAACGGCGACCTCTTTCCCGCTGAAGCCATCAGCCGAAAGAGGTCGTCCTTTTATTCCCCTTTATTTTCCCGATGGGTGCATTTCCATAAACGTCTGGTAGTGGTCGTTCGTGTAGTACACCAGCCCGTCCGACGAATAGAGGATTCGCTCTGCGCCGCGCGGCCCGGTCGTGTAATTTGCATCCGCCTCGTACCACTTGCGCCCGGATGCATCCGGCAGCAACCCCTCGTAGTTGCCAAACTTGTCACCGCCGATGGAATACCCCGGTGCGACGTCGCTGACGTAGTTCTTGCTGCTGTCCCAGCCCAGCTGCCGCGCCTCGTTC
>PPYE01171304.1_pt1 | contig 11346 bp, 17 predicted proteins | sample 1559881 | NCBI WGS metagenome assembly PPYE01 (sample SAMN08240022, study PRJNA423297) | Human gut metagenome, whole genome shotgun sequencing project.
CCGAGTCGCTAACCCTTCCCCTCATCGGGCGGGTTCAGGATTCGCACCCTATAGAAGTGCGCCATGCTGGGCGCACACGTGAAAGTCCGGCAGTTAGCTTCGCCGGACTTTTTTGTTTTTCCCGAGTTTGATAGTTGTTACAAAATACTAGAGTGTTACCACTGATATCCCACGCCAACAGAACCACCGAAATGGCCCTGGGAGTTGGCACTGCCTGTGGCTTTCATTACCCATTTGCCGTTATCTGTAATATGAGAAACACCAAGAGCATAACCGCTCTGGCCTCGATAAACACCACCTGACATAGCCATCATGCTTTTTCCGGGTAAGTATGCTTGAGGCAAACCAGCCGTGGCAATTGCCATAGCAATACCGGCCTGTGCTTCTTTTTCTACAGTGTCGATTTTACTAAGTAGAGATCTGTTCATTGAGTCTACTTTTTTGTTCATTGAATCAAATTGTTGAGCCATATTTTGATTCAATTGAGACATATCTGCACTGACAGAATTCTGAATTTTTTCATTGACAAGTTTGAGCTGTGCGATATTAACTGCGTCCGTGTCTTCGGTACCCGCTGCAACATTAGTAATTTGCCGTGTTCCGTCGCCGTTGCCGACAGAGACTTCCCCGTAGGTAGATTTCCAAGTAGAACTCTGTTTTTGCTCTTCTGTGATAGATGTTCCTTCAGGCACATAGCCTTGAGAGCCTGCTCCGCGAGAAGTTTCAGAATGAGAACCCAAAGCGATACTGTTGTCTGCATTTGCTGCTGAACTTGCACCGATAGCTAAACTTCTATTACCTGCTGCGGTTGCGAATGAGCTGATCGCTACTGCATGGTCTCCTGACGCCTCGGCACCAACACCGTGTGCAATTGATCGGAAGCCGCTAGCTGTTGCAGACCAGCCCTGTGCAATAGCTCCTTCGCCTGATGCAGCAGAGCCGTATCCAAGTACAGCACTGTAATTGCCGGAAGCTGAAGAATGGCCGCCAAGTACGACGCTGGATTGACCGGCAGATTGAGAGCGAAATCCAACTGCTACACTTTGGTTTCCGTTTGGAATACCGTTGATACCATTATTATCGGAATTGAGGTAAGAACCAATTGCTACTGAGTAATCTCCCGTTGTCCAGGAGGTATTGCCAACCGAGGTAGAACCGTACCCCGTAGAATGAGTTTCCGTACCTAAAGCAGTTGAATACGTGCTTTCGGCTTTTGCGTTGTAGCCAAACGAAGATGAATACATGGCGTTAGCTACTGAACTATCTCCGTATGAAGTATTATCTCCCGCTATCGCCCCCCCCCTGTGTAGCATCTATGAAAGAAATTACCAGGGTACTTAGAGTCAAGAAAACTAGTTTCTTTTTCATATTTACTCCTTGAGAATGATTGCCCTGTCCATATACCGACAGGCTTTTTCATTTTACTTTCTTGCAAGATGACTTTCAATCCTGTGACTTTTCCTCGCCTTCACAAACTTAAGGAATCTCTGCACAAAAGGTGGGTAATGTGATATTATTGGCACACTAATGAAAGGTAAGACTATGAAGATAAAAGCTTCCTCCTTCGCTGATTTATTCGCTAAAACCTCCCCGCAACCGGACAGTGCGGAACAAAGTTCCCTGAGACTTTAGATCGCCTCACCCCTTGGCAAATTGGTTATATTACCGAGGTTCCTCAATGCTCAAAACAAAGAAAACTCCCCGTGATCGGGCATTCTTTCCAACAGAATTTCCGCGTGTTTCTCGTGTCCCTGAAGGGATTTCTCCCGAGGCTTTTCATTTAAATCGGGAATTTCTTTCCGTTGTCATGCTGAGATATATGAAGGAGATATGGTACTCTGTTTGGTATTGGGTGAAATAGCTACTCGAAATACGGATCTGATTCGTCCTGAAAGAAATGACTACAACCGGCCTAACGCACCCCAACGACAATATCTCCCTTGCAATGCTCTCTCAATAGAGAAGGTTACGGGAATTCCGCGTGAAACTGTTCGCAGAAAAATTGCGAAGCTTCTTGATCTGGGCTGGATCGAAAAGACTCCGGATGATATGTATATTATTTCAGACAAATCAAAAGAGGTATTTGCCGCATTTGATGATGCTCAATTATTTGACTTTGTTAATACGGTTCATCAAATAGCAAAAATAATAAAAGAAAAAGGCTGAAACAAAACTCGGAATAATCGAGTTTTGAAACAGCCTTTTCTTTTTCACTACAGGAATTAGAGGAGATAGCCTTCCGGCTTGTAACTTGCCGAAGAAACCATTTCCAACCTCTCCTTATCATCGCTCCACATACTCAAGCGAGTCATGGTATCGATGACAAAATCACGCAACGAAATTTGTTGCGCATCCCAATCATCCGTTGATTGAACAACGGAAGCCAAAGGCGTTACCTCATTCCGTAAAGTCGTAAGTTCGGGGTACTCATAACTCCAACGTCCGAGGCTCGTACAAATAGTACGAACCTTTGGGTAAACAAGGTTAAACCGCCCTTCACTTAGATATTCCAAAACTTCCGAGGCTCTTATCGCGTTAAGATCTTTTATCACGCTTAGAGCATCCCTACTGCTAAAAGTGGTCGTCCATCTTCTGAATTTGCAGTGTTTGACGAGATGCTCAGCAAGGTTTTGCTCTTCCGTCAGTGACAAAAAACTTGATGCCTCGAATAACAGATCTATGAATTTCTTTTTCTGTTTATCAAGAAAGTGCTCGACCTTCTTGATATTAAATTCAGTCGTCAAATAACAACTGTTTCCATCAAAGAAATCTCCTTTTTGTCGCATGAAGTCAAAAACTTGATTTCGATGCGTGCGGAGATCTGTAAGCGCTGCCGTCGGAATGTTTTTTTCTCGAACTATAAAACCAGAATCACTGGTTTGAACAGTCCCGTTCGGGAGGCTGTAGCTCAACAACACCAAAAATACCATTTCAGGTGCTCCTGTTAAAAAGGGGCACCTTCCCCTTGGGGTCAATGCCCCAAGGGGTTGGTAATCAGTGATACTGGACATAATCGAGGTCGATTATGTCTCCCGTTTCACCGTCTTGGATAAAAACCAAGCGCCAGGAAGCACTCACGCTAATGGCGTACTTCCTGTTGCTCAATTTATGTTTCCTCTTTTCTAAAATCTCATGAATCTGACGAGATCTTTTGAGAAGAGGCAACGGAACGCAGATCAACTCGATCAAAATATGAACAAGTTTTTCCGCGTCCGCGCTCCGGATTCCGGAAGTGTCACCCGTTTGGATGAACTTCTTTAATCCCTTATGCCGGACGGAACGTATTCTCATACACCCGCCTTAGCATTTGTCTTGGCTCTGCGAAAAGCATTCAAAACGGTAAGATTGTCGTTTATCAGATTTGCCAGAGCCTTTAGAACGGGGTCGTCAACCATCGGAATATCCGGCGGATTGTCAATCCCGATAAAAAACAACTCACGCATTTCATGACTTTGATCATGCAGTGCTTCAACTGCCAAATCCACCGGTAAAGCGGCAAATTCTTCAAGTTGCTTTCGCTGTAATTCAACGTACTTTCTCACTTCTTTGTAGTCCATGGTGAACTCCATAAAAAAGCGAGACTTTGCCCCTGCGGGACAAAGCCCCGCAGGGTTAAAAATCAAAGATCAGATCGGAAATGAATCAGGTCCGAACATCAAAAGATGATCGTTCCAGTCAACTCCCCGTTGGTCTTCTTTTAGGTTTTCGTCAGGCAAAAACACGAAAGCCCGGATTCCCGAGGCTTTCAATCTTTGCTTGAGTTTGTTTGCGGCTTCCTGTCCTGTAAAGGACTTATCCTTATCGGCAAATATGCAGACGGTTTTAACGGTTGAGGGGATCTCAATCGTTTCCAGTCCGTGGGCACTAATTGCCGACCAGCAGGGAAAGCCGGTAGCAGTTACAACTGACAGCGCAGTTTCGATACCCTCTGCAACGCAAAGAACATCAGAGGGCGCGTTTCCAAGACGTATGGCGCAACCGTTGACGCTTCGGTCAAAGGGAATTGGCATCAGTTTTTTCGGGCAGGAAACAGAAGCTTTTTTTCCTTCTTGCGTGAGAAAAGTTCGATGCAGCGTAATTGCCGCACCGTTCTTATCCCTTACAAGAGCTATAAAGCCCGGGAAACTGGTGACCTTTCCATCCTCATCGACGTAACTCATCTGGGCTACGTACCGAAGATCAGACAAATTGATCGGATTAAATTCAGCTTCTCTAATTCCTCTGTTACGAAGATAAAGAGCTGCCGGATTATTTCCGCTCAAAGACAGCGGTTCCGAGCTTTTCCAAAGCGCCCTCATTTGAAGACGCCTTTTTTCCAAGACTGCCGCTTTCTTCTCTTCTTCAGCCCGAATTTCTTCGGGGCTGGGAAGGCGTCGAGCAGACCAAAGAGTTTTTGTAAACTCTTTGCCTTTGGAATTAATCGCCTTTTGTTTTGCAACAAGCGTTAATTCGGCGGAGTCTCCGACTTTTAAACCGGCCAGTTCACAGGCACGTTTCAGATCCGCACCCCAATGGACAGAGCCGTCGGTAAAGCGAATCAGAAAACAATCCCTTCCGTTTCGAAGCTTCGTCATTCCGATAAATCGAATTTCCCCGGAAAACTTGGAACCTTCAGTTTCCGTTGAAATTATTTGAGCTGATGAATAATCAAGGCGCAAAAAAGCGCCCACTTTATTTACCGTCTCATTGAATGACCAGCCCGTAACCCATTGCAACAGTGCAAAACCGTCGTTATAAGCTCCGCAGGTATTGCAAATACCAGCCCCGGTTTCCTCCCAGTGTGGAAAAAGCCGAAATCCGTCTGTTCCGCCGTGTACGGGACAACTAACATGGTTTGGTGCCCTGTCCACAGCTTCATTTAGCTGAGGTGCCAAGGCGCCGAAGATCTCGCGCCAATGTCCCTTAGCCGCTTCTTTTACAACATGAATCTGATAACTCATAAGTTATCCTCCAAAAAAGAAGCAAGGGAACCCGCAAGGGTTTAACCCTTGCAGGTTGAAAATATGGCCGAAAAAATCAGCCGTTCCACGCGGTTTCAATCACAAGAAAATCTTGTAAAGATTGAGTCCGCACGTCTCTAGGCACAAAGGAGTGAACGTGATAGATCCGATAACTTGGACTCTATTAACTCTTGTTCATCCAAAATGTCTCTGATTCGATATGGGGCACCGTTACTTCCATGTCCGTTCGGGCCAATCCAGAGAAAAGTCTCGTAGTCCGGATCGAAACCCTCGTAACTTTCCTGAACCTTTTTGCAAAGGTCCTCAAAGCCGCGAACATCTTCGATTTCCAGGGAATAATCTCTGGTTAACGAAAAAAGGGGAACAAACGTTGCCGTGACAGAAGAGTTTTCCAGAGAAAAAACAACCTCCCAATCGGAATTGGAATGTATCGCTCTCCACTGTTTTGCTGAAAACATCTTTCTAATAGAATTTTTCATAAAAGCATCTCCAAAGAAAAAGGGGATGCTCTACCCTTACAGGGAAAGTATCCCCGTTAGGGTTTAAAAATCGGTTAGGCTGTTTTAAGTTCGTAGATTGTTCGGAAGTCCTCGTCTTTGTACTTAAAGTCCGGGTATTCTTCCAATGCAAACTTTACGGCCTCTTCTTCATCCAAGAACCATCCGTGGCGGCAAAAATCATCGGATTCAGGCCCGCAGACTTCAAATAAGTCTCCGTTGATGGCCTTCTCAATGATGTCTGCCTCCATCTTGAGCCTCTTCAGAACCTCTTCTTCCGTTACAGCCTCTCCCGGTTTCCAAAGAAAAGCTGCGGCATCCTTTTGGGAAACAAATGCAATGTTTCCTTTAAAAGAATCCCATTTGTCCATAAAAGTGAACCCGGAAAAAGATTGAAACCGAAACCAATAACCTGAATGGCTTCCGCTGTTGATTTCGAACAAAAACAAACCGTTCTTACGAGCGTGTCTGATTCGATTGCGAATCTTTTCGACGGATGACACATCCACCCCCATCCAATTTGCAACATCCGGATGCAAGCAATAAAACTTAAATCCGCTTGAACTTAAATATTCAACAGATTCTTTTAAAGCTTCATCGGGAAAGTCGCAATAATCGACAGTAACGGATTCAGAGTGTGACCGATTGAAAAACGTTAGCATTTGAGTCTCCTCATAAAAATGCGGAGACTTCTCCCCTGCGGGAAAAATCCCCACAAGGGTTAAAAAATAAAAAACAGTTTCTAGTCTTCAGGCAATAGAACCTCAGCCGGCCAAGATTTTGAAGTGTTGTACAGAATCACTCCGTATCCGTAGCCGTCTTTTCGACAGCCGGCCAGAAAATCCGCCAATTCGTGGGTTAGATTCACGAAGTTGGCAGACCCGAAATATCTGAGTGATTCAAACAGGCCGAACGCACTTTGGACAGACTCGAAAGTAAGTCCCAAACAGGTCTGACCGTACATACATCTGCCGGAATAAGAAGCGTCAATGCCGATGTCACCCGAACTTTCCTCTGCAGCAGAAACCAGAAATTCGGCCAACTCAACAGAAATTGCATTACTCATATAAATCTCCGAAAAAAATGCGGAGACTTCCCCCTCGCGGGGATTGTCCCCGCAAGGGTAAAAAGAAAAAGCTTGAAGGTTTCCCCTCTAGCTAAGTTGAAACTTCCGATACTTTCCTTCTCTTCAAATGCTAGGAATGACGAAAAGCATCGGTTAATACAACAATGAATCTCTATTTTTTGGACTTGGTAAAGCACCACAGAGTGAATCCAAGAGCCAATGCCAGAAATAGTGCATCAAAACACCAAAATACGGCCGTCATTTAATCACCCTTAAGTTAGTTAGTACCAATGATACCAATGCAAACATAACTGCGGACAAACCCGCCAAAAATGCTGTTTGCCCTTCAGACTGAAAGGCTGCAATAAGGAAAGTCGCAACGGCAGCTTTTTCTGTCATATCCGACATCCTCTTTACAGTCCTGTCAAAGTCAAACTCAAAGTGACAATTATGGATAATTTTGAATCTCCTTAAAAAAGGGGAGACTCTCCCCTCACGGGGAAAATCCCCGCAAGGGTTAAAAATTAAAAGCGGTTTAGCCGCCTTTGTATGCAGTTGTCAGTTAAGTTCTTCTTCCTCACATATACACTAGCCAGCCGAATTCACCGGCTGATTGACGTAGATGTCTTGAGGCAAGATTCACAAATATCTTCATGCCCGAACGACCGAGATTGGCGGTTCGGAAACGGTTTAATGTTTCCTGATAAGCACCAATTTCATCGAAACGGAGATGAGGTCCCAACAACAAAGCAGTAAACAAAAGCAGTACAGACACTATGCCGCCTTTGCATTCAAACATTTCGATTCTTATTTTCATAAGAATCTTTGAAACAAGTCTCATGATTAATATTCCTAAAAATGCAGAGACTTTTCCTCCTGCGAGGAAAAATCCCCGCAGGGTTGATGATTTCAAACGTTAAGAAATAGCTGGGGCTGGCTTTGTACGCCGACCAAATCCTCAAAAGGAGTACAGTTCCAGCTTTCCGAATAGCCTGCTTCACAGGCTTCCGCAAATTGACTTCTCTTTTCTTTTAGATAAGACATCAAAAAAGCAATATCCAGGTCGTCCGTGTACCACTTGATTTCGCGGCAAACAAAAACGGACCAGGTTTCTCCCTTCTCCTCGACCGTCTCAGCCAATTCGAAGCAATCCAAAAGCTTGGATTCGGGGAATTCTTTCTTAAATATCTTCTCTAAGGTTTCGTAATCTTCTTTACTGATCACGAATGCAACGTCACTTCTAACTCCCATAATGAATCTCCAAAAAAAATCGGAGATCTTTCCCCTTACGGGGAAAAATCCCCGTAAGGGTTGGGCGGAGCGCCCCGCTTATTAGGCGGGGCATAACTTACGTTACCTCAGACGCTTCAAAAATATCATCAGTAACAAGAGGAAAAGAAACAACTCCTTCCCGTCACTAAGCGATATAATCAAGTCCAAGGAGACGTTAACTATGTTGATGTCCATAGCGTCTCTCCCAGAAGCCCCCGAGTGCAAATCGGGGGTTTTGTTTATCTGCCGGTTGCCCGGGCCCTTGTATAAAACCTCAAAACAAATTTTGAATTTGAGAGGTTTTAGGAAATCAAGGACGGAGAGCGTTATGAAAACCAGACGCTCCAAAAATTAAAACGCACAGCCTCAGTTATGCAGCGCAATCCTCAAGCATCAGCTTTTTAGCAAGAGAAAAAACCGCACCCGGTAATCTCGAGATAGATTCAACACACTCAAAATTTTTACCAAAAAACATTGGCAGGTTTCCTTCTGTTTTTATTCCGATAGCGCCGGTTCTTATACCGTCTTTATCGAAACTTGCTCTTAGCTTTTCAACTTCAGAATCAGCTTCACTAAACATACCGTCTGTGATAACAAGTACAATTTTTTTATCGGCCTCTTGTGTTGCAAGGACACTTCTCACCTCTTCCATCGCAGTGACGAAAGGGGTATAGCCGAATGTGCTTAAACCTTGAATGATAGAAGCAAATGTACGAGGCTTTTCACCCAAAGGAACGACGGTAACACGGCCGGTATCCTTGGTAATGGCCGGAAATGCTGAAAGCTGGGCTTTAGTTTGGGGAATCCTGTCAAGAGTCTCCAACAAAGCATAAGCGGCAATCTTCGCCATTTGTGCGTCATCTTTCGTCATTGAACCTGAGCGATCCAAAAGAATATGAACAATCGTTCTTTTAGATTTGAGCAGGATTGGACTCCGAAAAATGCGCATATCCCAAGTTGACAACTTATTTAAATTGCCAAAATCCAGTCTTCTACCGTTTCTACCGTTTCCGAGGTTTTGCATACTTTGAGTCTGAATCAAGCTTTCCAAACCGCGACGTAACCCTTGCGTCAGCCCTAATGCCTTTTGTCTAAACAAATTTGTTGACTCAGGACTAGAACTTCTAAGAGTGTCTTTTATGCGTGCAGCGGATTCATTTGCAAGCATAATCGCCGGGCGCTTGTGTTCGGTCGAAAACTTTTCCGCAGATTGGACAGCCAGTTGTTTGAACTTTCTGCTTATATCCAACGGTGTATCTTCGATCACCTCAATTTTATGTTTACCGGACTTGGGCTTATCGGAGTTTTGCGCCCCAGACTTACCTGCCTCCTTAGAAGATCGAGCAGAATCGGATTTCTTCTCCTCTGCTCTTTCTTTTTTGTCGGTTTCGTACAAGTCCAGCAGTTTTTGAGCCAGTTCACCAATTTTGTGTGTGGTGTCAGCCGAAGCGAACTCTTTCGTCAAAAGAGCTTCAGCTCTGGCTTTCAAGCCCGGAAGACGGGTTTCCAGGATATTGCCCAAAACACTTTCAAGGTTTGTGAACTTGGGAAAGAAAATTGAAAGTTTGGTTTTAATAAACATCATTGCCCAAACCAGCATTAGGGTAACGTTGTTTAACCTTTCGTATTCCCAACCTTCCACACTTTTCAAATGTGCCTTATTAAGGAGGTAAATAGCTCCGAAGAAATTCTTACAAGTAATTTCCTCAATCCTGCAATCTTCCAGCATATTCGTTGCACTGAAAAGATTTGCCAGACCAGTCGGCGGAAGAGACCTAAAGTCTGTAAGGCGAACATGAGCGCATTCATGGATGAGAAACCCCAAAAATACCTCTTTGTCACCTAACGTCGATTCTTCCGACAAAATAGGTAGAACTATGGTTGAACCGTCAGTATGAGGTACTGCGTTTCCTTCAAAGCAAACATTTACTCCAAACTTATCAGCCAAAGATTTAGCTGTGATTGGTAAGCTGCGTATAAACGCAGCAGTTGCAGCATTAGCCATTGCCATCTCCAAAAGAAAAGCGGAGACAGCCGTCCCTTGCGGGGAGGTGTCCCCGCAGGGTTAAATTTAATTAAGGGTCTTTCGCCTGAAGGCAAAAAACATTGAGTAAGAAGGATTGTTGCTATTTGATTCCAAATCTAAGAAACCAGCAGAACGATAAAATTCGGCTGCTCTGCTATTTTTAGGTTGAACATAAACACCATGCGATGCAACAGGTGATTCTTCAGCCAAAAGTAAGGCAGAATTGAGTAGGTAATGCCCTACTCGCTTTCCTTGGATTTTTATATCAACAGCCAGTCTCCCTAATAGGGTTACAGGAATATGGGTATAACCGCTTCTTATTTTCATAGCCGACAGCAATGTCCTGCTAATACAAAAAGAAGATAAGGTGAAATACCCTAATGGAATTTGATCAAGAGGATCGTCCGTCAAAACATAGCAAGAACAATCTCTGTTTCTCACACATTGAGACGCATAGCATCTGAAAAATGTGTTTAGATTCTCTTCCCCGCAATCAAATAGATCTCTATTGTGTTGTCTATTTAATGGAAGAAGTTTCATCAAAACTCCTTAAACAACCTGAAATGTCTATAGGATTTTTCTCAGCGTGCAACCTTTTATTGGCTTCTTCAAATAATTCAGGAGTCATAATTGCTTTGAGAATTTTTTCTTGGACTTCGACTGGAACAGGCATCTCCTTAAAAGATACATTTTTAAATCTTTCCAGAACAGAAAGAGTTTTTTCAGTAACAGCCGCTGCTATGAAGTTCTTCACAGTTTGACCGCTCATTGCTGATGCCTCTTTCATAAGTTGAAAAGTATGTTCAGGTAATGCGCTTTCAATCCTTTTTTGCATATTAATTTCTCCCGAATATTTCCCGTATATTTTACGAAAAATAGTCGGATAGAACATTTGTCTGTTTAACATTTTGTATGTCTCTAAAATCCAGAGACTTCAACCCCTTACGGAGCCGAAGCCCCGTAGGGTTGAAAAACAAGATCAGAACCAAAAAGTAGCAGGTTCCTCTTTAGCCTTTTCAGGTTTCGGAGAAACCGGTTCCGGAGACTTCAGTGTCAGAGGTTCGGCAGATACAACCACAAAGTGATCAGAATCTCCGCCCCTTTTTGCAATTTCTTCACGAAGAAGATCCGCTACAGAATCTTCAGACTTAACTTCTTGTTTCGTCACTTCAGAAGTTTCTTCAGCTACAGCCGATTCCAAAGGAATGTCCATAGAATTGGAAACTTCTTCTTTTTCCGTTACTTCCGCCTGAGAAGATTGATTATCAACTCCCTCAAACAGAGGCATACCTTCATCCGTATCAGGCGTTGTCTCCTGAACGGGTGTTGCGGATTGCTCGGGTTGATTGGATTGTTCGGATTCAGGAATATAAGAACCAACTAAAGAACTTATATTCGATTTTCCGCTGATAATGTCTTCTGTAAGTTTCTGGGATGACAAAATTTGTCAAACGACAAGTTTAAGTACCCCACAAACGACAAGAATTCGGACCCGGGGTTAATTTAAATAACTATCGATTTCTC
>PPYE01321222.1_pt1 | contig 11346 bp, 9 predicted proteins | sample 1559881 | NCBI WGS metagenome assembly PPYE01 (sample SAMN08240022, study PRJNA423297) | Human gut metagenome, whole genome shotgun sequencing project.
GTGCTGGTGGCCTGCGCCAGGGCGGCGTACCGCCTGTACCGGGAGGGACAGACCGGCTGTAAAACGGTGCTGGACATTCCCCCGGCGTATCTCCACCCTGAAACAGCTGAAGAACTGCGGAAAAAACTGCTCTGAGAGAAGAGGGCCTGCCGCACAGGACGGCGCAAACCGGGGCTTCCGGCTGCGTTTCCTGCTGCCATGGGCCCTTTTTCTGATTTGCCGCTTGTTTGACTTTGCAGGGGGATTGGGGTAAAATACAGCGGTACAGTGAGATTTGGTATGGATTCCGCCGATTTGCGGCGGGGAGGAGACGGATATGGCAAAACAGAACAAAACTTCAGGGAGGGGACTGCTTCTCCTATTGGCCGTGATTGCCGCTGCGCTGTGTGCGGCTGCTGTTCTGCTGGATCCTCTGGACATGTTCGGCGGCTCGGATTTGCCGGAGGCAAAGAAACCGTCCTCTGAGAGCTCCCAGCAGTTTTCAGACCCGGTCCAAGCGGAGGGGGTTTCGGTACAGGTCCCCATCCTGCTCTATCACCATATCTCTGAGGACACTCTGACCCAGGAACAGTTTCAAACGGAGATGCAGCTGCTGAAGGACGGCGGTTATCACACAGTCTCCTTTGATCAAATCTTTGATTTTGTGGAGAAGGGAACGCCTCTCCCGGAAAAACCGGTGTGCCTCACCTTTGACGACGGCTATCTCAGCAATTACGAAATCGCTTACCCGCTGCTCAAGGAATACGGCATGAAGGCCACCTTTTTTGCCATCGGCGCCACGGTGGGGAATACGGAGCACTATAAGGATACGGAATTCCCCATCACCCCTCATTACAGTTATGAACAGGCAAAGGAGATGTCGGATTCCGGGCTCGTCTCCATTCAAAGCCACACCTTCGATATGCACCAGTGGGCTCCCTATGAGCCGGGCGACCGGGTGCGGAACAACATTCTGCGCTGGGAAGATGAAACGGAGGAAGAATATACCGAAGCCCTTACAGCTGATTTTTCCAAATCCCGGGAAGAGCTTGAAGCCGCCACCGGAAAGCCTGTGAATGTGCTGGCCTATCCCGGCGGACAATTCGACGCGCTCAGCGAATCGGTGCTGCGCTCTCTGGGCGTAAAGGCCACCCTCACTATCCAGCCGGGCAAGGCAAAGCTGACGGAGGGAGAACCGGAGTGCCTGTATCTGATGAACCGTTTCTATGTGCAGCCGGATACCACGGAGGAAGCCTTTCTGGAATGGATTTCCTGAACGCCTCCGAAGGGCGCACAGAGGTTTCTGTGAACCATTGAAAGTGAGAAACGCTTGAGGGCCCTGCTGTGCGGCCCTCATTTTGCGTTTGCAAAGTCCAGTCATCTCTCAGCTGAAGAGAAAGGCTGTCCATGCTGCCCGCCCTGAAAACGACTTTTTTTGCCGAAACAGGGCCTTGTTTTTAGAAAGGAAAGGGATCGGGATGCAGGAATACCTGGAAAAGCTCTGCAAGGAATGGGCGGAAAAGCACAATTTCAGCGGCGTCTGCCGCCTGCGGGTTGGGAAGGAACAAAGCTTCTGCAAGGCATATGGTTATGCGAACCGCGCCTTCCACATACCCAACAGGACCGATACGAGGTTTGATACGGCCTCCATCACAAAGCTTTTTACAGCGGTAGCTGTGCTGCAGCTGGTGGAACAGGGAAAGCTGCGCCTTGATGACAGAATTACGGAGATGATCGACCTTTCCGGCACGGAAATTCCCGGAGATGTGACGGTGGAACAGCTGCTGAACCATACCTCAGGGATTGCCGACGACGCAGATGAGGAGGCAGGGGAGGATTACGCAGCGCTGTTTCTGGACAGCCCCAATTACGGGATTCGGGAATGCAGGGATTTCCTCCGGAATTTTGCCTATAAAAAGCCTAATTTTGCCGCGGGAACCCACGTGAGGTACTGTAACTGCTCCTTTATCCTGCTGGGGCTGGCAATCGAAAAAATTACCGGTATGACCTATCGCGGCTATGTCTGCCGCCATGTGTTTGAGAAGGCCGGTATGAACAGCTCCGGATTTCCTTCCATGGATGAGGTCAACGAAAATACCGCGGAGGGCTACCGGAGCATCCTGGGCCCTGACGGGAAGGCGGCAGGCTACCGGAAAAATATCTACAGCTATCCGCCCCGGGGCACGCCGGACGGAGGCGCCTATGTCACGGCAGGGGATCTGGACAGGTTTCTCACCGCACTGTGCAGCGGCCTGCTCCTGGGAAGGGAAGTCTCCGCATCCCTTCTCAGGCCGCACTGCGCGTTTACCCGACCGGAGGACTGGTATGGGATTCCCGGATTGTATGAGAGAAACGGATATGCCTTCGAATTCCTGATGCAGGATAGCCATACGGAGCCTTTCTGTATGTATAAGGATGGTCAGAACGCGGGCGTATCCGCAAAAGTCTCCTATTATCCGGAACGGGACATCAGCCTTATCCTGCTGTCGAACCAGGATTGCAATGTGTGGGAGATGACAAGGCTGATTCAGTTGGAACTCTATTCCCGCTTTTATGCAGGGGCGGAAAAAAAGCCTGAATGAGCGTTGCGTTAACACGGGACAAAAATAAGGAGGTTTTCTTTTACATTCCTCTGAAAAACCTCATCGAAGAAAAAGACGCACACAATAGAAGTTCTGCAGGGACTTTTCGAAAGCTTGCGGAGTGCGGGGCGCCGCTTCACACCGACGCCGGAAAGCGCAGAAGGGGGAAATCGCCTATCCCAGCACCTCTTGCTTCAGAATGCGGAAAAAAGGCTCCCTTGCATACTGCTCCCGCCAAGGATTGTGTCCGCACCGGGGGAGAAGGTGCTGACGCAGGGGGATGCCGAGATGTTCCAGCGGCGCAGAGACACCTGCCGGGGGATGAGGATCGTTTTCTCCCTGAATCAGGACGATAGGACAGCTGATTTTTGGAAAAACATCCAGCAGCCCGCCGGATTTCCGGAGACGGGAGATTTCAGGCCAGAGGGAGCCGTAGGCTCTGCTGTCAGGCGGAAAGCTTTCTGGCTCCTGAATCTGTAATTCCTGGAAATGATCCGCTTTATCGGCCAGTGTGCCCAGTCTGGCCAAATCGGCGTCTGTCCCGCCGCCTCCCTCCAACAGGGAATCCAGGCGGAGAAATTCTTCGGCGTCCTTGGGGTTGAGGTTCTGCAGCCGCCTCGTTCCAATTTGACCCGTATAGGCGGCGTCTAGCGGCCCGCAGCCCACCAGGATCAGTTTGCGAATCAGTTCCGGCCGCTCTGCCGTCAGCATGGCGCAAAGCCAGGCGCCGAAAGAGTGGCCAATCAGCACGCAGGGGGCAGGGAGGAATTCCTGCAGCTGTGCCGTCAGTTCATCCAGCAGTTCCCGGAGGGAGAGCCTGCTCTGCAAAGGCTCCAGTACGCCGCAAAATTGGGACAGGCCTAGCGCTAGACCCCCTGCAGTACCCGGCGCTCCGGGGCCTCCATGCACCACTGCCGCCCGATAAGGCGGCGCTCCATAGATTCGTACCATTTAGCGCCCTCTCCCTTGCTTTCAAGATGCTTCCATTGTAACAGAATGGAGCGCGGGAGGGAAGACGCAATCCTCCGAAAGGACGGGGAAAGGGACGGCTTGAGCCCGCAGGGGATTGTATCCATGGGATTCCCTTAAGGATGCCGCACACCGAGGCTTCAGGAAGCTACTGTGTTTCGGAAGAGAAACGGCAGGCCGGGTTGCTTTTCGATTCTTATCATCATTTTCCTTCCTCCCTCATAAAAATAAGGGGGACAGATTGTTTTATGCGGAAAGCATACCGCAAAAAAAGCGGAGGGGGATCAGGCCCTCCTCCGCTTTTTTCGGGTTCAGATTGTGAGCACGCCGTGTTCGTCCTTCTGCAGGAGATAGAGCTGTTCCTCCAGCCCGCTTTCCGCGTTGATATAGACCAGCGCTTCGCCGCCGTCCCGGTCTTTGCAGAGGAATTCCCAGCACAGCACTTCGCTCAGGCCTGGAGTGGGAATCAAGGCAAGGGCAGAGGATTCTACGGTGAGCAGCGGGCTTACGTTCTTCTTCGCAGTTTCCGCATCCAGGGCGGGAGCCACCAGCTCCCGGCTGTGGTGGTTCATCAGGTAGCCTGTGGCGTCATATTCCAGCATGGCTCCTTCGCCCAGTTCGACGGTGACCTTGATAAGATCAGGATAGCACACCACGCCCAGGCCCTCTTCGCTGAGATAGGAAAAATTGATGGTGCATTGATTGTCATTTTTCACATAGTAACTCTCCTGGAAAGAGGAAATCCCCGCCTCCCTGAGCAAGGCGGCGGCAGCCTGCAGGGCCTCTTCATAGCTGAGCTTTTCCTCAGGGACATCCGCACTTTTTTTAAAGTAGGCGATCTCGCCGCCCAGGCGCGTGACCTGAATACGGGAATCTCCCCGGGAAAACACATAGGCTTCTATGGCGCTGCCGCCGGTTCCCAGCGCTTCCAGTTCATCTGGCTTGCAGTGCAGGAAAGCGGCGGCTTTTTGGGCGGCTTCCCCGGCAGTGATTTCCGCTTTCCCTTTTAGAAACAGGGCTTCCCGGCGCAGGATATGGTCGGAAAAAGGACCGTCGTAAAGCAGAGAGGGAAATTCTGAAAATTCCTTTGCCACTTCATCCAAGCTGTCGTCGAAGGAGGGGAGGGAATCGATCTCGTCCACATTGTTGAGCAAACTTTCCGTTTTTCCCACCGAGGCCTTTTCCACACTGAGACGGGCCTGTATTTCCGCCAGAGCATCGGTGAGGATACCGGCGTAGCGCTCCATGGAAGAGAGATTCTGCAGCTCCTCTTCAGAAGCGGCTGCGTCCGTCAGGGATTTTCGGGAAAGCATCATGGCGTAATCCCCAATCTGGGAGAGGAAGCGGCTGATCCGGTCTGTTTTTTCCTGGGAAAAGGGAAGCACCGCCATAGCGGCCTTAGCGCCGCCGCTTTGCTCCAGCAGTTTCGCCGAAACAGTTCCCCTCAGCACAGGGGTGTTTACATAAGCTGCCTTTTTCAGGGTGGAGCGCATGCCGGAGACATAGTCGCTCAAGTCGTTCAGGGCCCGCCGGTAGGTATATTCCAGCTCAGTCTTGCTGGAATTCAGCAGCAGGCGCGCATCCAGCAGCAGCCCTCCCAGCACCAGCAGAAAGGCGGCTGAAAAAGAGGCGAGCCGAACCTTTGTCGATTTTTTCATAGCGTGTACCATCCTTATTTTTCAGGCTGGGACGCAGGGAAGAAATGATACTGGGAAAAGCGTCCGCCCTTGTCACTTTCAGAGAAAGAAAGCATAGCTCTAGTTTCTGCTGGGCAAATGCGAAAATTCATAGTATGTTTAGAATATTTTGGCTGTTCATTGCTGGGGATTTGTGCTATAATATTACGAATATTTTTGACATCTGGGTGGTGAAGGGCTTTGCGCATTCTGGGAATTGACCCGGGCTACGCCATCGTTGGCTACGGTGTGATAGAGTATCGGAGCGGCCAATATCTGCCGGTGGAATACGGGGCGGTCACCACGGAGGCGGGCGTGGAGTTTAGCCGCCGGCTTGCCGAAATCTACGACGGCATGCAGGAGCTTCTGAACCGGCTGAAGCCTGAAGCCGCAGCGGTGGAAAAACTTTATTTTTCCAACAATAAGACTACGGGCATCGGCGTGGCAGAAGCCAGAGGAGTGATTCTTCTGGCGCTGTCCCAGGCAGGCGTTCCACTGTTCGAATATACGCCCATGCAGGTCAAGCAGGCAGTGACGGGCTACGGGAAAGCGCTGAAGCCCCAAATGCAGGAAATGACGCGAAAGCTGCTCCGACTCCGCCAGGTACCGAAGCCGGACGATACGGCGGACGCGCTGGCCCTGGCGATCTGTCACGGTCAGGCGGCCGGTTCCACTCTGCGCCGGGAGCTCCTGCGGCGCGGGAAGGTGCCGGGCCAGGTGATTTGAAGCAGATGAGGTTCAAATCCTCTTGCTTTTTGAAAACCTGGAGAAGACTTTTAGGAAAAGGGGAGCGGGAGCCGCTGCCAACCGCAACGCTGCGTCAATGTTCCAGCACAGAGTTGCGCGGCGGCCGATGCGACGGAAAGATATGTTTTACAGTTTGACAGGGAAATTAATCCACACAGAGCCAGGGATGGCGGTGATCGATGTGGGCGGGGTGGCTTTCAAATGCTTTACCTCCATGAATACGCTGCGGCATCTGCCCCGGCTGATGGAGAAGGCCACGCTGTACACACACCTCAATGTGCGGGAGGATGCGCTGGACCTGTTCGGGTTTACGACACAGGCGGAGCTCAACTGCTTTAAGCTGCTTACCGCCATCAGCGGCGTGGGGCCGAAGGTGGGAGTCGCCATTCTGTCGGAGCTGACGCCGGAGGACGTGGCAATGGCTGCCGCTGCGGGAGATTCCAAACGTTTTGCCAGGGCGAACGGCGTGGGGCCGAAGCTTGCCCAGCGTATCACTTTGGAGCTCAAGGACAAGGTGAAGGATTTTTCCGGGACTTCCGGCTGGGGAGAGGACCTGGTGCAGGCTGGGGGTGTGTCCGCCTCGGGGAACGCCTCTCAGGCGGTGAGCGCCCTTATCACGTTGGGCTATTCTCCCTCGGAGGCCGCCGCCGCGGTGGGAAAGCTGGATTCCAGCCTGCCGCCGGAGGAGCTGATCCGGCTGGCCCTGAAGTCCTTTGGAGGCAGAAGATGAGCGGAATATGCTGCAGCCGGTCCCGCCGCGCTGAGGCGGGCTGGCTTAGAGAGAGGAGGCGGGGCAGATGATTAAAAAAAGCGGGGGAAGGGACGACGCCGAGCTGGGCAGCCCTGGTTACGGCGGGGACTGGCGGGACGACATGGACCTGGAAAATAGGATCGTGGAGACCGGCTATACCCCGGAGGACAGCGAGGTGGAGAATCCGCTGCGGCCCCGTACCTTTTCTGAATATATTGGGCAGGATAAAGTAAAAGAAAACCTGAAGATCTTTATCGAGGCGGCGAAGAGCCGCAAGGAACCGCTGGACCATGTTCTGCTGTACGGCCCGCCTGGTCTGGGGAAGACAACCCTGGCGGGCATCGTGGCCAATGAGATGGGTGTGAATCTGCGCATCACCAGCGGTCCGGCCATCGAGAAGCCGGGCGATCTGGCGGCGCTGCTGACGAACCTGAGCCCCGGGGACGTCCTGTTTATCGACGAGGTGCACCGGCTGCCCCGCACGGTGGAAGAAATTCTGTATCCCGCCATGGAGGATTACGCCCTGGATATTATCACAGGGAAGGGGCAGATGGCGGCGTCCTATCATCTGCCGCTGCCGCATTTCACGCTGATCGGCGCCACGACCCGGGCGGGCCAGCTTTCCGCCCCTCTTCGGGACCGGTTCGGCGTAGTGCTCCGGCTGGAGCTGTACAGTCCGGAGGAGCTGGGGAAGATTGTCCTGCGCAGCGCAGGGCTTCTGCACACCGAAATTGAGGCGGACGGCGCGCTGGAAATCGCTTCGCGTTCACGGGGGACCCCCCGGATTGCGAACCGGCTCTTGAAACGCGTGCGGGATTTTGCCCAGGTGATGAGCGAGGGCGTTGTCACTTATCATACGGCTCAAATAGCGTTGGACCGGTTGGAGGTTGACGAGCTGGGCCTCGATTCCAGCGACAGGCGGATGCTTGCAGCAATCATCCAAAATTACGCTGGCGGCCCTGTGGGCCTGGATACTCTGGCCGCGGCTATCGGGGAGGAGGCCATCACCATTGAGGATGTGAACGAGCCCTATCTGATGCAGATCGGCTTTTTGACCCGCACCCCCAGAGGCAGGTGCGCCACCGCAGCAGCCTACCTTCATTTAGGCCTACCCGTGCCCCCTGCCCTTCGAGGCGGGGACCAGGGCCAGCTGACCCTGGAAAATTGAACTTTGTTTTTTTCATGCATGCTTTTGGGAACACTTTTACGATACCCACTACAATATTATTTTAGTATTTGGAAGGAAGTAATCTGAATGGGAAGATTGTTTGGAACAGACGGAATCCGCGGCATTGCAAATCAGGACCTCACCTGTGAGCTGGCCACCCAGCTGGGACGGGCAGCGGCGAAAGTGCTTACGAATAAGTCAAATCACCATCCCAAGGTGCTCATTGGAAAAGATACCCGTCTCTCCTCCGACATGCTGGAAAATGCCATGGCTGCCGGGCTGTGCAGCATCGGGGCCAGCGTGGTGACGCTGGGCGTGGTGCCGACTCCTGCAGTAGCATATCTGGTGGAAAAATATAAAGCGGACGCAGGCGTGATGATTTCCGCCTCCCATAACTCGTTTGAGTATAACGGCATCAAAATTTTCTCCGGGGACGGCTATAAGCTTCCCGACGACCTTGAGGAGAGAATTGAAGACATCATTCTGGGAAAATCCGACATTTCCCATGAATTTCCCACAGAGGCCGGTATTGGAACCGTTACCCGTGCAGAAAATGCGGTGCGGGACTATATTGACCATGTGAAGAATACGGTGCATTTTTCCTTGAACGGCCTGAAAATCGCCATTGATACGGCCAATGGTTCAGCCAGTGCCACGGCGGAAGCCCTGTTTACAGAGCTGGGAGCGGAGGTTGTCATGCTCAACGACAGGCCGGACGGCATCAATGTGAACCAGGACTGCGGCTCCACCCATATGGAGGGGCTGATTGAATATGTGAAGACCCATGAGGTGGACGCGGGCGTGGCCTTTGACGGCGACGCGGACCGCTGCCTGATGGTAGATGAGCAGGGTAATTTTGTGGACGGCGATTTCATTATGGCAATCTGCGCCATGGATATGAAGAGCCGGGGAAAGCTGGCGGGCAATACCGTTGTAGGCACTATTATGACTAATCTGGGATTCCAGCGCTTCTGCGAGGAGAACGGTATGGAATTTGAAGCCACCAAGGTAGGCGACCGGTATGTGCTGGAGGAAATGCTTCTGGATGGATACAATTTCGGCGGAGAACAGAGCGGCCATGTGATTTTCCGGGATTTTGCCACTACGGGCGACGGCCAGCTCACCGCCTGCCAGCTGCTGAGCCTGATGCGGCGCAGGGAGGCAAAGCTCTCCTCCCTTGCAACCCTGATGCAGCGCTTCCCCCAGACCATGCTCAACATTCAGGTGTCACCGGAGGGAAAGCTGGCGTTTTACACTGACCACAAGGTGAAAGCCGCCATCGACAAGGCTTCGGAAACCCTGGGCAAGGACGGCCGCGTGATTGTGCGTCCCTCCGGCACAGAGCCCCTGCTGCGTGTGATGGTGGAGGGCAAGGATGAAGAGCTGATTCAAAAATTGGCAGAGGATGTAGCCCAGGTCATTCGTGAAGAACTGGTATAAGAAAGCAGGAAAGAAGAAACCGGGGCGTCGGGAGTGGGCATGCCGGCCCGCCGCGTGCGTCCCTACGGAATAAAAGTCTTAGCCGAGCTTTCTTCAGAAAGCGAAGAAAAAAGAAGAAACCGGGGCGTCGGGGAGCGGGATGCCGGCCCGCCGCGTGCGTCCCCACGAAATAAAAGTCTTTGCCGAGCTTTCTTTCAGAAAGCGAAGAAAAGAAGAAACCGGGGCGTCGGGGAGCGGGCATGCCGGCCCGCCGCGTGCGTCCCCACGGAATAAAAGTCTTTGCCAAGCTTTCTTCAGAAAGCGGGTGGAAAGCGGGAGAAACGATGCGTACAGCGGAATGGAAAGATTATGAGCTGATTGATACGGCGGACGGCGAGCGTCTGGAACGGTGGGGGGATGTGCTCCTCATCCGGCCGGACCCGCAGATCATCTGGTCGGGGGAGAAAAAAGACCCTCGTTGGCGGAATGCAGACGCCCGATACCGCCGTTCCAATTCCGGAGGCGGAAAATGGGAGGAGTACAAAAAGGTACCTCCTGTGTGGAAAATCACCTGGAACGGCCTGACTTTCCGCCTGAAAACCATGGGATTCAAGCATACGGGCATCTTTCCGGAACAGGCTGTGAATTGGAAGTTTGCCATGGAGAAAATCCGGACGGCAGGCAGGCCTGTGAAGGTGCTGAATCTGTTTGGATATACGGGAGCGGCCACCCTCTGCTGTATGAAAGCTGGGGCGGCCGTCACCCATGTGGACGCCTCCAAGGGCATGGTGCAGTGGGCGAAGGAAAACGCCGAGGCTTCCGGTATCGGGGACAAGCCTGTACGCTGGCTTGTAGATGACTGCGTCAAATTCGTGCAGAGAGAGCAGCGCAGGGGCAATACCTATGATGGAATTATCATGGATCCCCCTTCTTACGGGCGCGGCCCGGGGGGAGAGGTTTGGAAGCTGGAGGAACAGCTTCATGGGCTGGTGGAAATGTGTCTCCCCATCCTTTCGGAAGAACCGCTGTTTTTTCTGTTGAATTCCTATACCACGGGGCTTTCCCCTGCAGTGATGGAGTATCTTCTGGGGCTGCTGCTCCAGAAAAAATTCGGTGGAGCAGTTTCCTCCGATGAAATCGGCCTCCCCGTCACAAATACAGGCCTCATATTGCCGTGCGGAAGCACGGCAATATGGACTCATTCATCTGAATAAGACAAATATCCCGAGCAGCGGGATATTGTAGGAAGACGCGTCAGCGTCTCCGCTTGAAAATACCTGTTTGTGCCGGAAAATATCCGTAAAAAGTTTTGGTCCAGCTTTTGCAAAAGCTGGCAGGGCACTGGGGCAAAGCCTCAGACCGCCGGCTGCGGCGAATCCAACCGCAGAATGAAGTACAGAATGGGGGAACACTGCTTGGCTTTTATCGAGGTGCAGAATGTGCGGTTTTCATATGATACGGAATCCGTGGACAGCAGAGAAGTGCTGCATGGGATCAATCTGTCCATAGAGGCGGGCGAATTTGTAGCGCTTCTGGGGCATAACGGCTGCGGCAAGTCCACAATGGCCAAGCTTTTTAACGGCATGCTGCTGCCTACCTCCGGCAGTGTGCTTGTCGACGGTATCGATACCCAGGACGAGGCAAGGCAGTTTGAAGTGCGCAGCCGGGTAGGCCTGGTTCAGCAGAATCCGGATAACCAGCTGGTGGCCGGCGTGGTGGAGGAGGATGTGGCTTTTGGACCGGAGAATCTGGGTGTTCCGCCGCTGGAAATCCGCAAAAGGGTGGATGAGGCCCTGAAAGCGGTGGATATGTATGAGTACCGGGAACACGCCCCCCATAAGCTTTCCGGCGGACAAAAGCAGCGGGTGGCAATTGCAGGCATCATCGCCATGGAAACCCGCTGTATTGTGCTGGACGAGCCCACCGCCATGCTGGACCCCCGGGGCCGGGTGGAGGTGATGGAGACCATCCAGCGCCTGAACCGGGAAAAGCAGATTACCATCGTGCTCATCACCCACTATATGGACGAGGCCGTGCAGGCGGGGCGTGTGGTGG
>PPYE01108018.1_pt1 | contig 11344 bp, 8 predicted proteins | sample 1559881 | NCBI WGS metagenome assembly PPYE01 (sample SAMN08240022, study PRJNA423297) | Human gut metagenome, whole genome shotgun sequencing project.
CTAGCAGGGCTTTGATTAGTGCGCGGTTCCCAACGCGTAGGAATGTCTACCAAGAAAGATGCCGCCAGACCATTCGGTCTGGGGATTTTTTTGTGGCGGAGGTCACAGGACGAGGACCGGAACGAGCAAAGGCAGGGTATCATCATTACGATGGTATCCTGCCTTTTGTGCGATAGGATGATCATAAGCCAAAGGCTCCCACCTGTTCTGTCGTATGCACAGAGCGGGCGAGAGCCTTTGTGATGAAAAGAAGAAAATGAAGGAGATGACTTGTTATTTGGCGGCTTTTTCGCCCTCCGGGAAGATGATCTTATTCACGAAGAAGAAGATGACCATGGAGATGCCGCCGTTGAGCACGGTGGTGCCGATGTTGTAGATGAAGTCCGGCACCAGCAGACCTGCCACCGCCACCCAGATGCAGTTAATGGAGTTGACGATGCAGGTGATGACGCAGAACGCCAGCACATACCAGCCGATCTGCTTTGCCAGATTGCCCTTGCTGCGGAACACAAAATTACGCTGGATGGGGAAATTGATGCACTCGCCGATGACCATGGCGATCATGTAGGCGCAGAAGTAGGGCAGACCACCGTGGGCGGCATCGTAGCCGAGGATGTTCCACTTGAAGGTCTCGCCGAACAGGGTGATATCAATGCCCGGCCAGCCGAAATCCACCACCGGCAGGCTTGCAAAGGCCTTGGGCAGAAATTGCAGCAGCAGGTACTTGAACACCGTGATGAGGTTGGACACGATGACGAACAGTCCGCCCTCGCGCACCCACTTGGCAGCGGCGGGGTGCTTTGCCGCGAAGTTATTCCAGAAATTCATAGCCTGCTTCCTTTCAGCTGTTTTTCAAGCGCTCTTCCATGCGGCTGTTCAGCACGAGGTTCTTCACGGCCTCCACGATCACCCGCACAAGACCGATGACCCAGAAGCCCCGCAGCTCCATCACGATGCCGTCCACCATGCCCATGCTGATAGCGCCGTTGGTCATTTTGGCCAGCGCACGCAGGGGCATATTGTACTGGAACAGGATATTCAGGTCAGGCTTGCCCTTTTTGATGCTGCGGCGCAGCAGGGTGCCCAGTACCGCCGCTGCCAGCCAGCCGATGGGGCTGCGTCCGTGTCCCATCTCGCCCAGCGTCATGTTGCGATCGATGTGTACCTTGTTCTCTGGGATGGGACGGCCCAGCAGCGCTTCAAACTCCGCGTCCGGCACATTCTGCACCTGTGCGGTGCGGTAATGCTCCAGATTTTTGCCCGCGTAGGGGTCGGGTGCGCCGGTGCCCGCCACCGTGACGGCGGCAGTCAAGCGGATATCGGCGCTGGAAGCGCCCACCAGCAGCTGATAGCTGCCGCCCTCCACCTCCCAGCGGTCGGTCTTGACGTTCCAGTAGCGGAACGCCTTATCATCCAGCGGGATGGTGACGGTCTTGCTCTCTCCGGCTTCCAGCTGCACCTTGGTAAAGCCCTTCAGCTCCTTGGCAGGTCGGAAAATCGTTGCATCCGGCTTTGCCACATAAAGCTGCACCACCTCGGCACCTGCACAGCTGCCGGTGTTGGTGACGGTCAGGGTCACGCCCTTTTCGTCTGCTTTCAGGTCACTGTACGCAAAGCTGGTATAGCTCAGGCCGTAGCCGAAGGGGAAGGCGGTGGGCACACCGGCAGTGTCGTAGTAGCGGTAGCCCACATACAGACCCTCGCGGTACTCCACAGTGGGACCGTCGCCGCCGAAATGCGCCTTTGCGGGGGTATCGGCGTAGCTGCGCGCCCAAGTCTCCGCCAGCTTGCCGCAGGGGTTCTGCGCACCGGTCAGCACCTCGACCAGTGCGCCCGCACCGGCCTGACCGCCCAGACAGCCGTAGACCAGCGCCTTGCAGTCCTTGACCCAACCGCTTTCCAGCGAGGAGCCCGCGCTCAGCAGCACCACCACGTTGGGGTTTGCCGCCGCCACAGCCGCCAGCAGTTCCAGCTGGTTCTCTGCCAGCTTCATGTCGGCGCGGTCGATGCCCTCGCTCTCTTTGATCTCGTCCAGACCCATGCACAGCAGCACCACATTGGCGTTCTTTGCCAGCTGCACCGCCTCGGCCTTCAGCGCCTCGTCGGGCTTGCCCTGCCGGTCAAAGCCCTTGGCGTAGCCGACACTGTTCAGGCCGCTCTCGGCAAGGCATTCCAGAAAGGAATCCACCTTGATGGAGTTGACGGCGCTGGAGCCTGCGCCCTGATAACGGGGCGTCTGGGCAAAGTCGCCGATGACTGCCACCTTCTCCCCCTTTGCAAGGGGCAGCAGGCCGTTTTCGTTCTTCAGCAGCACGATGCTCTGGGCAGCAGCCCGGCGTGCCAGTGCGTGGTGGGCGTCGGCATCGAACTTGCCGGGTGCGGCGTCCACCGCCGCCTTGGTGGTGAACACCAGCTCCAGCAGTTCGTCCAGCCGGGCGTCCACGTCCGCTTCGGTGATCTTGCCGGTCTGCACCGCTTTCATCAGCTCCCGGATGGCGTCCCCGCCGGGGGCGGGCATTTCCAGCGTAGAGCCGTTCTTTACGCCAAGGGCGTGGTCGTTGCTGCCGCCCCAGTCGGTGACCACTGCGCCGTCAAAGCCCCAGTCCCCGCGCAGGATATCCATGAGCAGGTGGGTGTTCTCGTTGGCGTAGGTGCCGTTGACAAGGTTATAGGCGGACATGATGGTCTTAGGCTGCGCTTCCTTGACCACCATCTCGAAACCGGTCAGGTAAATTTCCCGCAGGGTGCGCTCGTCCACGATGGAATCCGAGGCCATGCGGCGCAACTCCTGACTGTTCACGGCAAAGTGCTTGGGACAGGCGGCAATGCCGTTTTTCTGGATGCCGCGGACGTAGGCCGCCGCCATCTTACCGGCAAGGTAGGGGTCCTCCGAGAAATACTCGAAGTTGCGGCCGCACAGGGGGCTGCGCTTGATGTTCAGGCCGGGGCCCAGCAGTACCGACACGCCCTGTGCCGCTGCTTCTTCGCCCATGGCTGCGCCCACAGCCTCGCCAAGCTCCGGGTCCCAGCTGTTGGCAACGGTAGCCGAGGTGGGGAAGCAGGTGGCGGGCACACTGGGGTTCAGGCCCAGATGGTCAGCCGCGCCCGCCTGCTTGCGCACGCCGTTGGGGCCGTCCGACAGGGTAATGGCGGGGATGCCCTTGCCCGGCAGCGCCCGGGTGGTGAACACCGTGCCGCCGCTCAGCAGGGCGCATTTTTGTTCCAGAGACAAGCTCTTGATGATATCTGTGTGTTTCATGGGTCTCTCCTGACAATCAAAAAAAGGGGGCGGGCGTTTGCCCGCCGCCCCTTCTGTTCCTATGTGTTGATCAGACGGTTTTTACGTCCTCTTTCTTTTTACGGAAGCGGAGGATCGTCAGAACGACCAGAACTGCGATCAGACCGCCGCAGACACCATCCACTGCGTAGATGACCTTCTGGTAAGGCTCGACCTTTGCCAGATAACGGCTGCCCGGCATACCGCCGTTCATTGCCTTGGAGTTTGCAATGGTGTACAGGATGTTATGGATTGCTTCACGACCGTAGTGGTAATCTGCAACGTCATCCTTGTTAAAGGTGTACCGTGCGCCGGTGGGCAGGTTCGTCAGCTTGCCGTCTGCACCGGCCTGGATCATCTGGCCAGCGTCCATAAAGACACCGGTGTTTGCGTTGTCGGTGATGATAAAGCCGTGGAAGCCCCACTCGTTGCGCAGCAGGCCGGTGATCATGTTGTAGTTGCCGCCGGCCCAGGTATAGCCAACGCGGTTGAAGGAGGTCATGATGCCGGTGACGGACGGGATCTCGGTGGTGGCATTGCTGTAAGTGCCGTCGCCGTTGTCCTTTGCATAGTTCATCTCGACCTTATCAGACTTGACGCACATCTCAAAGGGCTTGAGGTAGATCTCGCGGGCCGCCTGCTCGTTCAGGAAGGTCGCAATGCTGTACTGGCCTTCACGGTCGCCGCGGTGGTCCTCCTGATCGTTGATGGCGTAATGCTTGACAAAGACATACATACCGCGGGAGGCGACACCCTCACACTCGAGGGAAGCAATGTGACCGCCGATGAACGGATCCTCGGAGTAATACTCGCTGTTGCGGCCGGAGAATGCCGTGCGGTGCATATTGACAGCAGGTGCATACCAGCCATCAACGCCCAGATAGTAGGACTCGTCGCCAATGTTCTCGCCGTAGTGAGTGGCCAGATCATCGTTGTAGGTCTGTGCCAGAACGATCACGCCGCAGTGCGTGATGTTGCCCTTGAAGTAGAGGTTGCCGCTTGCATCAAAGCCGTAGTTGACCAGGCCGGTGGCAGTGTCGCGGTCGGTCGTGGAGGGCTTATCCACCGACTTGATGGCAGCCGTGCCATAGCCGGACTGCGTGATCAGGGTCTGATAATCGCTGGGGGTCAGCTGGTCGAGCAGTGCGTCCCACTTTTCATCATCGTAATCCAGACCGCGCATATCGATCAGACCCAGACCGTTGTCCTTGCCGTAAACGATCTCATCGGTCAGGGTGGAGAAGTCGGTGGGGTTCAGGGAATCAAAAGAATCCAGCTTTGCAAGGTCCTCCTTGCTGATCGTCTTGCGGTAGGTATAGGATGCAGCCTTGCCGCTGGCATCGGTACCATTGATGGGGTTGCCCCAGGTGCTGATCTGGTCGCTGACCTCGCCGTCAACGGTCGGCCAGGTGCCAGTCCAGTCACTGCGGGAGAGATACTGCAGCCCGCCGTTTGCATGGTCGAGCTGATTGGTGATCTCCACACCGGTCGTGGTGTCAAGCTTGTAGGTCGTGGTATCCACGGTGCCGTTTGCCGGGGTGTAGATTTCAACAAAAGCAGTGTCGCCATCCGCGGTCATACCGTCTGCCACGCTCTTTCCCTTGGCAGAGAGGATGTTGTTGACCGCTTCGTGTGCGTTTTTAGCCGCAGTGATATAGTAATCACCTGCGTCCAGAATGTAGGTCTTGGCATTGACGTAGTCGTAGGACTTCAGCTGTTCCTGGTCGAAGGTGACCGTCACGGTCTCGCTTGCACCGGGAGCCAGCTCCGAGGTCTTGGCGTAACCGACCAGTTCAACGGCAGCCTTTTCCACCTTGTTGGCCTTGTCATAATCGGTGTAAGGGCTCTGTGCGTAGACTTCCACAACGTCCTTGCCTGCAACAGAACCGGTGTTGGTGACCTTGACCGTCACGGTGCAGGTATCGCCATCCCAGCTGGTGTTGTAATCCGACCAGTCAAAGGTGGTGTAGGACAGGCCGTAGCCGAAGGGGTACATCACAGCATCGTCGTAGTTGTAATCGCCCGCATTGCCCTGACCGAGGACTTTATCCTCGTAACGGGTCTCGTAGTAGCGGTAGCCAACATAGATGCCCTCTTTGTAGCTGACGTAGTTGTACTTGGTGAGGTTGCCATTCTCATCGTAGTAGGCAAAGTCGCCGAAGTTCTGCGCCGCCGGGCTGTTCATGGCATCCACTTCATAGGTATCCACGGTGCGGCCGGAAGGATTGACCTTGCCGGAGAAGATCTCAGCCAGAGAGCACAGGCCGTAGTCGCCCATGGCAGGAGCCGAGATGACCGTGTGGATGCTGGGATAATCCTCCACCCAGCTCAGATCGACCGCTGCACTGGAGTTGAGCAGCAGCACCACATCGTCAAAGTTGTCGTTCAGATACTGCAGGATCTCCAGTTCCGTAGAATCCGGCTCCAGATAAGTCTTGGTCTTGTCCTCTTCCACATCGGTGTGGTTGTACATGGAGCGGGGCATATCACGGCCTTCGCCCGCCACACGGCTGAACACAAAAACAGGAACCGTATTCTTCATGGAATCGGTCAGACCCGGCTCTGCTTTCATAACAGACAAGGGGCATTCGTTGATGGAAAAGTCCTCGTCATCACCGTAGGAAACGGAACCAACGCCCAGACCGTAATCCTTGCCGTTGCCTTCGGAATAGAATTTCCAGAGGTCCTCGTTGACACCGAACCCGGCATCTTCAAAGGCCGTTTTCATATCGACTTTGTTGCCGCCGATGTAGCTGACTGCCGAATGGCTGACAAAACTGAAGGTGGTATCCGTGCTGTACGGCATTCTGCCTTCATCGTTCTTCAGCAGGACGATGCCCTCTGCTGCAATCTGCTTGTTCAGGGCGATCTCATCCTCAACCAGCGCATCCTCTGTGTCAAAGCCGGGCTTGCCGTATTCCATATTAATGCCTTCGGTCTTTGCCTTGCTGTTGTCGATGCCTCCGCTCTTCAGGCCCAAAATGCTCTGCACGCTGCTGGCGTTGGGCGGGATCAGCACATTGGCCGCAACTATACCGCCCGCCAATGCGACACACAACACACCCGAAACGGCAGTTTTGATGATCTTGCCCATCATCTTACCGTCCTTCTTTTTCTGTGCCATAACTGTTAACTCCTTCTCTTTTGGGTACACGACCCGGTTCATGGCTGTTCTCCGGAGTGCGTCCACTCCTTTGCTTGATGTCATTTTATCATATAAACCGCAAAACGAACCGTTCTTTGCACAATCTGTCGTTTGGGATGCATAATTTGAAAAAAGTTTCAAATTGGTTTCATTTTTTATTGTGCTTATTCACAATTCCACTGCCCCTGATTTTGTGCATATTGCAAAAAGGGCGGGGATCACTCCCCGCCCTCGGTCTGTTGAATCCCCGCCTGCGGCAGAAGCACCCGCAGGGTGAACCAGCCGTCCTCCCAGTGCACGGTCATGCTGCCGCCGTGCTGCTGCGCAGCCGCCCGCAGGCTGCGCAGGTCGTAACCGCCGTGGGCACTGCGCAGCGGCAGACCATCTGCACCCAGCTCCACCGGCTTTTGGCAGTAGTTCTCCACCCGGAACAGCACAAAGCCGTTCTGGGCATACACCGCCGTGCGGATCAGCCGCTTTTCCGGGTCCTGCTCGGCGGCACAGCTTTCAATGGCGTTGTCCAGCGCGGTGCCCACCAGCGTGCAGATCTCCCGGGTGGACAGATGGTCCAGCAGATGCCCGTCTGCCACGCTGGTCATGCGGATCTGCTTTTCCTGACATTCCATGCTCTTGGCGGTGAGCAGGATGTCCAGCACCGGGTTTCCGGTCTTGTTCTCCGCCTCATACTGCAGAATGCTGTTCTCCATCTTTGCCAGCGCCGCGTCCTGCTTGGCGCGGTCCCGCTGGGCACGGATATCAGCGATCTGGACCTTCAATTCATGGTAGCGGCTGTTGATGAGCTCGATGCCCTCCTTGCTGCGCTTGTACTGTTCGTACTGCCGGTGCAGCACATTGTCCATGGCAGAAAGCTCCTGATGCAGCGCGCTCTCCCGCAGTTGCTCGTGCTGCAGCGTCAGGATCAGCACCCCGCAGAAATCCACCAGCGTGCGGATGCAGAACACGTTCATGGTCGCCGGGCTCTCCCCCAGAAACAGAAGGTTGCTGACCACGAACACCGTGCCCGCCATGACAAATGCCGCCAGCGCAGCCTTGTTGCTGATGTCCAGATGCTGCTTTTCGGGCAGCGGACGGCTGCGCTCCAGCCAGAACATCAGGCCGTAGACCGCGCCGTAGACCGCCGCCAGCAGCGCCAGCGCCAGCGGGTCAAAGCCGCTCCGGTACGGGAACAGCCAGCAGTGCAGCTGCCATTCTGCGCTGGCAGCAAACTCTGCCAGCAGAAACGCCCGGGCGGTGATGTACAGTGCCTCCAGCCAGTTGACCGCCCGGCTGCCCCACAGGTACCCGTAGAGCAGCAGCACCGCGCAGAGCATACAGGGCACCCACCACGCCAGCGGCACATAGCCGGTCTTGTGCAAAAAGATTCCCAGCACCAGTGCCCACACCACCGTGGCCGCGGTCTGCCGGTGGAACCGCCGCGGCAGGTGGCGGGCGTAGAGCAGCACCGCCAACACCTCTGCCAGCGCCGTGTACAGGCGGGGGATGTTCGGCAGCATGGTCATGAGCCCTCGCCTCCGATGTAGTCGGTCAGTGCGGCAAGAAAGGCCTTGCGCTTGGGGCGGCTGATCTGCAGCTCATAGGGTCCCACCTGCACCGTGTTCTGCTGCACCGCCTGCACCTGCGCCAGATTTACCAGATAGCCGCTGTTGCAGCGGGCAAAGGGGCGGCCCGCCAGCTTTTCCTCCACTGCCTTGAGGGTGCCCGGTGCCGAAAAATCGCCGTCCTCGGTGTAGTAATGCACCCGGTGGCCTTCGCTTTCCAGATAATACAGCCGGGAGCTGTCCAGCCGCCGCAGGCCGCTCTCCACCGGGACCATGAGATAGTGGCTGGCGCGGCGGGCCAAATTTTTCTCGGCCTTTTTCAGCTGCTCGGAAAATGCAAAATACGGCACCGGTTTCAGCACATAGTCCAGCGCCCCCACCGAGTAGCCCCGGATGGCATACTGCGCCATATTGGTAATGAAGATCAGGATGACGTCTGCATCCATCTGCCGGATGCGCTCTGCCGTGGCCATGCCGTCCAGATGCTTCATCTCCACATCCAGAAAAATAACATCGTAGACGGCGCGGTAATTGTCCAGAATGTCCACCCCGTCCGCAAAGACCGATACTTCAAATTCTGTCCCGTACTGCCGGGTATACCGCCGGATGTACTCCTGCAATACCCCCTGCACCTCCGCATCATCCTCTACGACTGCCACCCGGATCATGACCGCACCTCCCTTACCACACCTTTGTGGAACTGTTATGGCTCTATTATAGCGCAATCACGCCGGGTTTGCCAAGTCCCCGCCCCGACAAGTTTCCACCTGCAAATTTTACGCTATCGGGGTGTTCTTTCCTTGGCGGGTGTGGTATACTCGATTTAGTTCAACAAATTGAAATTTGGAGGCTCGAATCATGTGGAACGAATTAGGCATCAGCGGAGGGACCGCCATCCTTATTTTGATCGCGCTGTATTACGTTATCAAATGGGCAGTGAAAAACGGCATCAAAGAAGCTTACCGTGCTATCACCGGAGAGAAAACCAATGAAGATCTCCAAAACGAAAAAGAGCTGGAAGAACTTGGATCGGGTTCAGAAGATCAATAAATCCGCACGCGCTCCCGGCAAAGGGCAGCGCACAAAAAAGCCACATAAAGGAGATGCTTTTCCATGGAATACAAACGTTTTGGCAATAAGATCATTGTACGCATCGACAAGGACGAAGAGATCCTTGAACAGGTCAAAGAGCTTGCCCTGAAGGAAAACATCCGCCTTGCCGCCGTGCAGGCGCTGGGCGCCACCAACAGCTTTACGGTGGGCGTATACAATGTAGCGGAGAAGAAATACTACGCCAACACCTTCAGCGGCAGTTTTGAGATCGTGTCCCTGACCGGCACCATCAACACCATGAACGGCGCATTCTACACCCACCTGCACATGAGCGCCGGCAACGACAAGGGCGAGGTGTTCGGCGGACATCTGAACCGGGCGGTGGTCAGCGCCACCTGTGAGATGGTGGTGGATGTTCTGGACGGCACAGTAGACCGCCAGTACGACCCCGTTACCGGGCTGAACCTGTTCAAGTTCTGATCTTATCTGTAAAAAGCCAAGGCCGCTGCGCGATGTCTGCGCAGCGGCCTTTTGCTTATAGCTCTTCCTGCCGGGTATAGGGCTCCATGCCGTGGTCGGCAGGGTCATAGTATTCCAGCAGGGTAATGTAGGTTTCCAAAAAGTGACACAGCACTGTTTTCAGAATGCCGCTCAGCTGCCCCTTTACCGTGATGGTGGACAATACAAAGTCTGACACCAGCTGCAGCGTCTCCGGGTCCAATTCAAAGCACAGACCGACTGCCAGCATGGGGATCACGATCTGCTGTGCCTGCAGCGGCACTGCATTGCCCAGCTTTTCCAGCAGCGGGCGGCTCAGGGCAGAGGCCGCCTGCACACAGCGCTCCACCTTTTCCTGCGGGAACTGCTGCATGGGCTCCATGCTGCGCAGCTGCGCCACCACGGCAGCATCGTCCAGAATGACGCCCCGGGTCACCTCTGCTTCCGAGCGGGTGGTCACGCATTGCAGTATACAGCGCATGGCATCCTCGTAGTCCTCGTGATAGGTCTGACGGCTGCCGAACAGGGTCATCATGGACTGCAGCACGGCATCGGTCTCCTCGGTGACGGCCAGCCGCCCGAAATCCAGCGGTGCGCCCTCCATCCCTGCGCTGCGGTCGTTCAGCGCCTGCCGTTCCTCCGGGACAACTGTAGCGGGCAGAAAACGGTCGTTGCCGTTGCGGTAGAAGCCCCACTCTGCGGGCAGCACCCGGGGGACCACATCTCCGCTGGAGATGATGTTGAAGATGTTGCTGGTGCCCCAGTTCTTTTTCAGACTGCCGCTTGCCGTATGGTTGTTGTCAAAGTCCTGCTGCAGCTCGGGGCAGTCTGCCGCCGCCAGCGCAGCCGGGGCGGCAAAGGTATAGACGAAGGTGTTTTTCTTTTCCAGCTGCGGCAGCACGGCGGGCAGACGCGCCGCCAGTAAATTCGTTACGCCGCCGGCACGGCTGTAGCCGCCCATCCAGAGCTTCAGGGTACCCAGCGGCTGGCGCTTGGCCGATGCCTGAACATATCCGCGTATTTTTTCAGTCAGCTGCCGCGCCGCTGCTACAAAACCCGTGTGGGCGCTGCCGGAGCCTGTATGAAGGTTGCCGGACCACTCGGCTCCATAACCGGAGCCGCGCACGAACGCCCCGATAATGGTCACCTGTCTGCCGCCGCGCACCAGTGTTTTGCGGGCAACGGCACAGGCCACCGTGTCCGGGGCTTCGTTCAGGCTGTGGGTATAGTTGAACAGCTGCACCTCGGCAAAGCCCAGCTTTGCAAAGGCATCCCGGATATGGGCGGCACGGCCGACCTCGCCCGTCATCCAATAGTACTGGTCGCTCTCCCACGAGCTGTCCGCAGCCGCAGCCATGCCCAAGGTGGCCAGTGCCAGCTTATCGTCGTACTCTGTGGCGGCGTGGTCGAACAGGCTGTCGCTGTAATAGTAATCGTGCTGCAGGTCAGCGCTGCAGCGGTCGCTGCGGTACCACAGGGTATAGTAGTCGTCCGGCACGGCGCGGCCGACCAGCGCCGTAGCCGCCCCGGCCTGCGGCAGCGCCGCTCCGGGAGCCAGTGCCCCCGCCGCAAGGGTCACCGCAAGACCCTTACAAAAGTCCCGTCGTTTCATGCTTCATCTCCTCTGCCCCTGCGGCCTGTGCACCGCAGACATTTTTTATAGTATAATCCTTTTTGCCGCCGGATGCAATTTTTACTTGCGGCGGCAGACGGGACGATTTGGAATGCGCGCCGCGACTGAGGGGCTTCAAATCGGCGGAGCCGGAAAAAACGGTTAAAAGATCTTCACGCCGAACAGGCGTGAATCTTCAG
>PPYE01208493.1_pt1 | contig 11344 bp, 10 predicted proteins | sample 1559881 | NCBI WGS metagenome assembly PPYE01 (sample SAMN08240022, study PRJNA423297) | Human gut metagenome, whole genome shotgun sequencing project.
GAAGTTATTAGCTTCCAAGGACTTTCTTGGTGGAAAATTGCCGTCCGGCATTGCTCTCGCGCCATTTCCGCGCACGCCGCCCAGCGACTTTCCGGCAGCATTCGCTGCTTCAGTTGAGGTCTGAAGCGCCCACTAATATTGCAATATAATATTTATTCTATGTAATCTCGTGATACTATTGCAAATTTCTATTTCGCAGACCGATAATATCACGAAATTACATAGAAATACACGACTTAATACTTTATTGTGCCCTATTTTGGGCCCAATTCTCCAAGAATATATTATCTGTTTGATTAAATACTGCATAACAAATTTTGTAATTCAAAATTGTTTTTACGGTTTTACATACTCTATGCAATAAACTTTATAGCTATCTTTGTATTTGGATTTAGTCAAAATAAACATATTGAATATATGATACTTGGGGTATTGCTAAGAAATTTTAAAACTTATAAAAATATTACATTCATACCTATTTCAAATGGAGATAAATTTTGTGGCCTTATAGGTAAAAATGGGATTGGCAAGAGTTCTATTCTTGAAGCGTTTGATTTTTATTTCAATGACAAAGAGTTCCAACTGAACATTAATAACATCGGAGCGCCTAATGACGAATGCTATGTCGTTCCGATCTTTCTGATTGAAAAAGATTCAATATCTAAGAAGTTTTCTCAAATAGCAGAACAATTCAGCAACTGTGTGTGGACTGTACTATCAGGAGAAATTGCGGCACCAATAATAAACAACAATTACATTGAGCATCTTAAATTGATAGGTAACCATATTAAAGGGCTTGATGCATCTATAACAAAAGAAACGCATTACTTACTCCCTATAGGTAAAGACAAAAATGGGTGGACCAGTTTGGGCATTTTTAGGGATTCTATTTTTTTAGATAGTATAGTCTCCCCATTAGAGGATATTGAGGAATCGACCACAGCAAAGGCTATTAGAGCACAACTTGTTCTATCTGATCTATTAGAATATATTCGTTCCATTTTTCAGTATGTATATATTCCAAAAGACATTGAACCAGAGAAATTTGTGCAATTTGAAACTAAAGAGATACAAACACTATTAGGGACTAAATTGGAAAATATTGTTGGTAAATTTTTAACTAAGGATAATATTCAAGAGATTAGTCGCGGATTGAAACAATTTATAAAAGAATTATCTGATAAATTGCCTAATTACACATTTCGCGCACCAACAACATATCAACCTAACTTAAAAGCAGATAGAATATATTCGCTTATCATTCAAGATTTTTTCTCATTAAGAGAGCTGCATAAAGAAGGCGGTAACGGAAAAGATATATCGCTGAAAGACCTTAGCTCCGGAGAAAAACAACAAGCGATTTTAACATTGATTAATAGTATTTTATCAGAATACAGAGATGAAAGTACAAAGACATTAATTGTTGCAGTGGATGAGCCGGAATCGTCTCTGCATATATCCGCCTGCTACGACCAATTTGAAAAACTACACAATTTGAGCACAGAATGTTGTCAAATTATATTTTCATCTCATTGGTATGGATTTATTCCAGCAATGAATAGCGGGTCTATTACAAATATTGTTATAGAGAATCAAAATGGGAGCGAGCGACACAGACCATATATTTTTAACATATACAAATATCGAGAAGAAATAAAGTTAGAAGATCGTGAGTTAGGAAAAAAGCAACATACGACTCTCCCTATTGACATAATGCTGAAAAGTTCAAACGATTTTATTCAATCTATATTAATGAGTACGATCAATACTGGAGACAATTGTTATAACTGGCTTATTTGCGAAGGCTCATCCGACAAAATTTATTTGGAAGCGTATTTGGCCAAAGAAATACAAGATAAAAAACTACGAATAATTCCGGTATGTACTGCTTCGGAAGTAAAAAATACTTACGGACGTCTGGCTGTGCTTTTTTCAGAAATAAAAGACAAACTGGCCGGGAAGGTGTTTCTGTTAATAGACACTGATCGTCAACCTATTGAGTTTGATACTCAAGACGGATTAGAAGCACATCTTCAATGTCGTAGAATTGTAAATGATGAAAAGGAAAAACGAACAAAATTAGTTAAGATACAAGCAGCATTAAAAGCGCCGAATACCGATATTGAAGATACCTTAAATGGGAAAATATTCCATCAGGCATTATTATGGTTTAAGGATAAAGGCGAAGCTCTGTTAGATTTTATTCCAGAAGAAGAAAAACCTGAGAGTCCTTCCTATTTTGCAATGGATTTACGACCGGGAGAACGAGAAAAATTAGATGAATTTTTCAATGCTAACAACGGTAACAATAAAGTGTTATTCGCAAAAAAATACGTAGAATTACTCCAACCAGAGAATAATATTCCAGGCTGGATACAAAGCATAAAAGATTACTTTTCATAGCTTTCCTACTTTCATGTCTCGAACAAATAACATTTCCGCTACATAGCAAAAATAAACAAACCTCTTACTAAGATGAAGATATAAGAAAATACACCCGTCCCTATTTTCGCAACAAATCATCAAAAATTATTATTCGCATTATAAACCGATTCTCTAAAACGTATCACTTACCAAGAATGACAATCGCCTTTCTATCCGACACGCATGGGAAACACTGTGAGTTGAAGAATCTGCCGCAGACCGACATGTTGATTCATGCAGGGGACTTGTCGTGGAACGGGACGGAGGAAGAGATTGCCGATTTTATCGAGTGGTTCGGGGCATTGAATTACCGGCACAAAATCTTTATCGCAGGCAATCATGACGATTGTTTGGATGGAGCCGGTATCGAAGGGATGCCGCATAACTGCTACTATCTATGCAACAGCGGTATAGAAATCGAGGGTGTGAAAATATGGGGAATCCCGTTCTTTCTATCCGACGAAATCCACTGGGCAGATCTCTATCCGAAAAAGATCGCCTGGATTCCTCAACAGACCGACATACTGGTTTCGCATTGTCCGCCGTTCGGAATTCTTGATAAATCAGCATTCGGCGCAAATATGGGGAATGAAGATTTACGGAAGCAAGTAGAGATTATCAATCCTCGCTACCACTTGTTTGGTCATATACACGAAGCATACGGCGTATATAAAACATCCCGGACAACCTTTGTGAACGGTGCTGTTGTGGATGAGAATTACGAACGGGTCAATCATCCTGTCGTTATTACGATATAACAAAATCTCCGAAGAAACCGTCTTTGTGTCAAACTCCGGCATCCGGTTTCTGACAAAATGCCTGACAAATTTTATTTTGTCAAATATCATAGAAATTTTTAGAAAAAAATTTTACGATTCTCCAGCTTCGGACAGTCCGGGGCTGGAGAACTTTTTCAGTGATATTCGATGACTGACAAATGGCAAATGGCAGACGCGAAGGTGCGGCTTTTGTGGAGCAGCGTGCCAAACAAGAGCCATTATGAAGAAACCGGAAATCATTTACAACATCAACGACCTGACATGCCTGACGTCATCATCTGACGCCGACGTCATACCACAGGAGCTACTGCGGACAAATCACCCGGACTCCGACAAGACGCGGCAACTGCAAGGAACGACCCTTGAAAAAAGTACGCAGAAACCATTCAATCGAATGACCATGCGTCAGAAACAAGACCTCTATACCCGCCGGATGATCCGCTTCTCTCTGAAAAATCCGGCACAGCCGCTCACTCCGATTCGGATGCGTATGACCATCAACCACGTCCGCATCTCCTATGCCCTCGCTCCGACGTTCAAAATCGAGCCGAAACATTGGGATAGCACGGAGGGCCGTGCGATCGTCGATTCGAAACGGAATGCCGATCTGAAAGGCAATCCCCGCCTGCGTGTCCGGCTCGACAACATCAACACCGAGATCGACAAGATCACCAACGCCGTACTGGCTGTTCTCGCCCGGTTCCAGCAGCAGGGCATCCGTGCCTCGGCGGATCAGGTACGCAACGAACTGCAACGCGAGCTCGGACAAGAGGCAAGCAGGGCCCGGACATTTCGCGACATATTCGAATACATCGACTTTTACATCAACGCCTGCCGGGAAGGAACCATCCTCAACGGCGCAGGCACACGCCTGACGCCCGGCACGATCCGCAGCTACCTGTCGACCAAAAGTGCCCTGCGCCGTTATGCCGAAGCGCGGCACATCCGGCTGACGCTGGAATCGCTAACGTTGGATTTCTACAACGATTTCGTCAAATATCTGAACGAGGCGACCCACAGCCGGGGCCGCTATCGTCCGAATGTAATCGGCAAATTCGTGAAGAATATCCGCACGTTCCTGCGTTACGCGTTCGACAACAACTATACGCTCAACTCAGATTTCAAGCGCCGCGAATTCAAGGTTTTTCAGGAAACGGTCGAAACCATCTACCTGAATGAAGATGAATTGCAACTGCTTTATGATCTGGAATTGCCGCCCTCGCAGGCCGAGGTGCGCGACGCCTTTCTGGTCGGCTGCTACACCGGACTGCGGTTCAGCGACATCGGACGGCTGCAACCGCACCACATCCGTTTCGACGAAGGAATCATCGTCATCACGACCCAGAAAACGAACCGGACGATCGCCGTGCCGATCTGCCCGAAACTGCGCAGCATCTTCGCCCGTTACGACAACTGTCCGCCGCCGACACAAAGCAATCAGGCAACGAACAGGATGCTTAAACAGCTATGCCGTAAGGCGGGCATTACCTCCAAAGTCTATCTGACAGAGGTATTGGGCGGAGAACGGCAGATACGTTGCTACGAAAAATGCGACCTCGTAACGACCCACACGGCACGCCGTTCATTTGCCACAAACGCTTTCAAGAACGATATTCCCGCCGCACTTATCATGTCGGCAACCGGCCACACGACCGAGGCCAATTTCCGCCGCTATATCCGTTGCACCGCCGAGGAAAAGGCGGTCGCACTCAAACAATACAAATTTTTCAACTGAGACAACCCATGACCACCATAGAGACCCGCGACGGACGGCCCGTCGCATTCGAACACGCCGTTGAGATGGCCGAATATCTGTGTGCGCTCGACTTCGGCCTCGACCTGATCGCCAAAGAGGAGCGAGCCACGCCCCAGTCTGTTGCCGACTTGTTCTGCACCTGCTTCCTGCATTGGGAAACAGACTATCGGCAGCAACAGGGCTTTACCGAAGCAAACAACCTCTATCCCATCTTCGGCGGCTATCTTTTTGCCGACGTTCCGGCCCTGCAACGCTATCGCCTGCTTGCCGGACAGGAAATCCGGCGGCACGAACTGATTCCAGCGGAAGACGGCGAGGCCCGGACATTTTACCGGAATCACGTGTTTATCCGATGCAGTCAGGCACTACCGACCCTGTTCTGCGATCCGGTATTCTATGCCACCCTGCGAAAAAGGGCTTATGCGACCATCCGGCAACACGACCGGTTTACGGAGGGATTCCACGTCGCTGTCGAAAAATTGCAAACCCGGCTTCGGAATATGGAACTCCGGATAAAGAACGCCTATACGAGCGCTGTTTTCGATTGTGTAAGCGAGGAGATCAACTCGCACCTGTCCCGGTTCACAGACAGAAAATACGGAAAGGGCACAATCGCTATCAACGACACACAACGGGTAATTCTGACACTGTTTCTGTTGCACCGGCTCGGTCTGAACAACCTGCGGGCCACCCACACGGCAACGCTTATGGCCTCGCTGTGGGGTGGCGCACCGGAAGTTTACCGCAAACTGATCGACAAATGCCATCGGGGAGGCCCGACGTGCGGTTATGTGGATATAGACAACTATACCGATTCACGGGAAATGGTCGCCTCCCTCCTGCGAAGGGTGGACGGACGATCCGACAGCCGGGAAAAGATCGAACGCTTCTGCCGGGAGTTTACCGGAGCATGGGACATTGCAGGCCTTTCGATGATTGCCAAACGAGAAGATATACAGCCGGATAACTGACAAAACGAAGCGGGCATACGGTCGCCCGCTTCTTTTTTGTCCTACCACAAAATTGTGTCTGAGGCGGAGGCAGGTTGTTCCTTTGCACCTGTAAACCACAATTTTTTTATTATGAAAACTTTGATTTTACAGGAGGCCGATCTCACGGCCTTGTACGATTGTCTGAAGGAGCTTCGCTCCGAGATTATGGAACTGCGCCGCATGAAGGAGCCGCCCGAACATCGCTACCTCTCCCGCTCGGAGGTCTGCGACCTGCTCCACATCAGTTATTCGACTTTGCATCGAATGACGCGGCAGGGAGAGATCCGATGCCTGAAAAACGGGAGACGCACCCTGTTCCTGATGTCCGATGTCGAAGCGGCAATGATCCCCGTAAACGCATAGGCCCTATGGAACAGGTTGTAAAATCTCCGGCGGCGGTTCAGACTACCGCTGTCGGAGCGAAACAAAATGTATTTCCGTTCGAGGACGTTTTTCCCCGCCCGCTGGCCGAACTGATTCTTGCCCTGCACCGCGATCTGGGATTTCCGGTCGATTTCAGCGCCACGGCAATACTGACGGCTTTTGCTGCAGCAATAGGAAGCACGATTCAACTGAAAATGAAAAACCTCTTTACGGCAATCGCCTCGCTCAACTGTGTGCTGGTCGGCAATCCCGGAACCTGCAAGAGCCATCCCATCCAACGGGCATTCGCACCGTTCGAATTGATTCGCGCCCGGCGTTTTGCTGCCTACAAAAAGGAGATGGCCGAATACCGACGTCGCAAAGCCGAAGGGAACCCCGGCCCGAAACCGGTTCTGCGTACTCCGATCCTGAATGAACTGACGCTGGAAGCGCTCTACCGGAGCATGGAAGCCAACCCGCGCGGCGTGGCGATCGTAGCCGACGAGATGAACGGTTTTCTGGAAAACATGAACCGCTACAACACCGGTTCCGACGCCGAAGCGTTCAATACGATCTGGTCGGGACTTCCGCAGTCGATCAACCGGGCTTCGGTCGATTCCCGTTACATCCATCGGGTCGCCGTGTCTATCATCGGCACGATGCAGACGGCGATCATGCATAAATTCTTCACGCGCGACAAAGCCGGTAGCGGATTCTCCTCGCGCTTTCTGTTCACCGCTCCGGAGAACCTGACCATGCCCAACTGGTCGGCCTCGGAGATCGCCCCCGCATTGACCCAACAGTATGAAAAAGCGATCCTACGACTGCTCGACCGTGAAATGGAAAAGGATGCCGATGGAATCCCGCAACCTACCGAGATCGGATTCACTCCCGAAGCCCTGCAACGTATGCTATCGTGGCACAATGACGAATACCGGCCCCGGACACAGGAGGAGATGGGCGACACCTACGCCGACGCATGTTGTAAGTTGGATACCTATGCGCTGCGTTTCGCTCTTATCTTGGAGGTAATGCGGGCCGCCCTCGAAGAGCGTGAGCCAGTTGCGGTCGGGATGGATTCGGTCGAGGGGGGCGATCCGACTGGTGGAGTATTTCCGGCAGGAGGCAATCAAGATTCACAAGCTCGTCTACGGCAAGGATATCCGTATCTCGATGACAGAGCAGCAGCGCAAAGCCTACGATGCACTGCCGCCCTCGTTCCGAATCGCCGCAGTTTACGAACTGTTAGAGAAAAAGGTAGGATTCTCGAAGGATCAGGTCAAGAAATTTTTAAGCAAGCAGCGCTACTTTACCCGCATCGTCAAAGGTGAGTACCGCAAAAATTATGTAGAAATATTCGAATAAGCACTTGCGGCACGGCGGACTCTTACGGATAATTCCCGTTGAATACATGGCAATTATCTCTCCGAAAGAGAGCCTGCCGGGAGCCGCCGGTGCAAAAAAAACACAACACCATGAAAAACAACCATAAACCCATCGCCCGCTTCATCCACCGGAACAGGCTTCGCAACCCCCGGCTGGGCGACACACGATATTACGAACGAACGACACTGTTTACCTGTCTGTCCCGCTATTTCGCGACGGACGCCATCTGCCGCGTATTTTCCCGTTACGGCCTACTGATAGACTTGGAGTATGAGCAGGACGGATTATACGGCATTGCTTTCCCCTTTCAGGACGACAGGACACGGCAACTGCTCTCGATGCAGTACGATCCCGCAACCGGCAAACAGACCGGCGAGCAACCGATCGGCCAACGACTGATGAAAGGATACGACCTGCAATCCGCACCGGCATTATTCGGCATGCACCTGTTGCAGGAATATCCCGACAAGCCCGTCGGAATCCTGCGTGATTCGCGTGATGTCCTGATTATGACCCTTGCCGACAACAAACGGCTCTGGCTGGCAACAGGAAACAGCAATCGGAACGGGTACAGCCTGACCGACCCTGCCATCATGGAGGCACTACGCGGACGATCCGTAATGCTCTATCCTACCTCCGGTCTTTATGACGCCAGTCTGCCTATTGCCCTCCGCATGCAGGAACAGGGTATCGACACTACGGTAAGCAATGTGGCGGAACAACTGACGACCGATATGACATCGGACGCCCGGCTGACCATTGCCGATTTCGTGCTCCGACAGATCGAGGAAGAACAATTCTACGCCTCTTATCCCTTTGCAGCGTACGACCAAGGCTCCGGAATGGCTCCGGACTCCTTTTGTAATTTACAGGAACAGAACGAACAGACACCCCCGATGCCACAAATGCCGGACGTGCCGGAGAGTTTCCATCCCGTTAATGGAAATCCGAACGAATAACAAGGAGTAAAATCTGAACAACCCGGAATTATGAAATGCACCCTGCTTATTCCTCGTTTTCGAAGCGGGGATCATCCAACGGAGGGAAAAACTCCGCAGGAGAACATCCGAGGTCCTTAGCGATCAGATAGAGTTGATGAACGGTGTACTTGGTAGTGAACCGGTCGCTTTCGACCTGCCCCACGAAACTGGCAGAGCGACCGATGGTAAAGGCGATTGCCCGCTGGGAAACGCCTTGCTCCAACCGCTTTTCGCGCACACGGGCGATCACATATCTGTCAAGCTCCGATTTCATACCTATTATTCTTTGCAAAAGAACCGATTTTGCTTAATTTTGCGCTCACTATTAGCGAGCAACGCCAAATAAAACAGCAGAAACCAAAAACATTAAAACAAATATCATGAAGAAAATCCTATTCCTACTGGCAGCTCTCTTTTCGCTGGGACTGTCGCAGGGCTACGCGCAGGCGCTCAAGACCGTGCGCACGTATTACGACCTGTTCAGCACCAGACCTTACGAGGTCTACACCGTAAACGCCCGAACCGGACAGAAGCACGGCACCTACAACCTCTACATGGAGGACGGCACACTGGGTATCACCATGACCTATGCGAACGGAGCCCTCAACGGCCCTTACCGTCAATACGGTTTTGCCGACGGCTCGGCCGCCGACCAAAGCAAGCTCCGCATCGAGGCCAACTACCTCAACGACAAGTTGCAAGGACACTATATGGAGTACATGATACGGAACGGCCAGCGCAAGCCTCGCATTGAGCGGACGTACGACAAGGGTATCATTGTCGAGGAGACGACTTGGCACGAATCGACCGGCGCAAAGGAAGAGTACAGTTGCATGAACGGTGTCAATCGTTCGTGGTATGAGAATGGCAAGCCATATCGCAAATGTCAGGTCGTAAAGGGACTGCCTAACGGCAAATTCGTCGAGTATCACCCCGACGGGAGCATTGCGGAGATAAGCTATTACAAAAACGGCGAATTGGACGGCAAGCTGGAAAAATACTATGAAAACGGGCAGCTCCGCACCATACAACATTTCGTAGATGGAAAACTCACAGGCGAAATGGTCGGCTATCACTCCGACGGCAGGCTGGCCGAAAAATACACGTTCGAGATACCGGGAGAGGTCGCAACCTGCGTACTCTATTTTGCCAACGGCAACAAGCGTTCGGAGACCACCCGCACGGGAGACAACGAATTTCTGACCATCCGCTACGATAGCATCACGGCATCGAAAACGGCGGAACTCGTACAGAACTGGCACGAGGCCTCCTCCAATTCCGACGAAGGTACGGAAGTGAAAGTATACCGCGCCGACGGCACGCTGCACAAGTCATGGACGCGTAACGGATCGAAGAGATACCGCGCCTGCACCTATGACGAAAAAGGAGAGCTGGAATCGCTGTACGACTACGACGGCACGCTGGTTTACGTATTCCCCGGCACGGAGATCGTCTCGCAGCGGATAAAACCCGCCGACTACAAAGGGCACTATCCCTACGAATGTTATGACCGCGAGGGAAACATAATCGAAAAGGGGAAAATGGACAGCGATGACAATAAACTTACCGTAACGAAGTACGAAAACGGCAGATCCGTCTACGAGCGGGCGGATAACGGAGATGAATACTGGAGATATCCCAACGGCAACCGTAAGGCCTATGCATCGGCAGACAGATCCTATATCGTCATGTACGACGAGCAGGAACGATGGATCGGCTGCCGTTCGAAGGAGGGGTACAACTGCGTCTACCGTTACCCCAATTCGTCCGTGAAAGCCAAAGGAGAGGAGGATGCAGCGGGTAACCGCATCGGAAAATGGTATCTCTATTCCGAGACCGGCCGCCTCTCCGTCGAGGAAAACGGCGTTGTCCGCAAGCCTACCAAAGAGGAGAAAGCGAGCCACGAAAGTTATTTGCAGGAGTTGGTCGATGCCAAACGCTGACCGGAAGCCCGCTTTCGGTCAATACCGTCGCAATCTTCGGACTGCGGCGGTTTTTTGATTTTACACCCGAATAATGAACCAATCTATGGAACGAACAATGCATAGACTAACCATCCATATCACGGATAACGACAAATTCGACAAGCTCGTCGAACTGGACGGCCTGCAACCCTATGCCGAAGCGCTGCACAATGCAATCGGGGATAGAGATATTCCTCTCTACCGGAACAACCGCCTGCTATTCATCGCAAAAGAGAACAACCCGCTGGATTTCGGAACGATTTACCGCATCTGCGGTGCCGTACAAATCCTGTTCGGAAACGGGCTGGCATGAGACATGATCGAAGATACCGACGAGCGGTCCGACGCCTTGTTATTGCTGAATTACAAGCGATAACAAAATAGCAAAAACTGATAAGGGCCCGTATCGGGACCACGATCCACGACCGGAAAATCGGAGTATTACGAAATCGGACAGACTATTGCAAAGATGACATCTTGTGACAATAACGCACATAAAACCAGCCTATTCTATATGCGCCGAAGTGGTATATCGTAGCCCCGAAGCGCTCCCGATTTCGGGCCCTGACAAAGAAAAAGTCCTCGGAAGTTATTAGCTTCCAAGGACTTTCACATCAAAGTTGAGGTCTGAAGCGGATTCGAACCGCTGTACAAGGTTTTGCAGACCTTTGCCTAGCCACTCGGCCATCAGACCATCATC
>PPYE01358482.1_pt1 | contig 11343 bp, 6 predicted proteins | sample 1559881 | NCBI WGS metagenome assembly PPYE01 (sample SAMN08240022, study PRJNA423297) | Human gut metagenome, whole genome shotgun sequencing project.
ATAAGCATCATTTTAGAATTATCTTTATTTTTATCAATAAGCATCTGCAAGGTTGAAGCCATGCTTTTCGAAGCTTTTGCCACATATGGATACTCATCTATGACAAGCACCAGTCTTTCATTTTCACATAATTTAAATACATATTCTATTGCAGCCTGAAATGACACAAATGAAGTCCCCGGCATTATTCCTGAAGCATATTCCATGATTGCCTGACTAAAGTTCTCCAGATTCTGCTTTTCGTTGCTCTCTACTCCCATAAAATATATTGCTTTTTTATCCTGTATAAAATGGCTTATGAGAGCTGTCTTCCCCACTCTTCGTCTGCCGTAGATTACTGCGAATTCAAATTTATCCGAATTATATAATCCGTTTAAAGTTGCAAGCTCTTTTTCTCTTCCTATAAACATAGCTCTTCTCCCTCCATTTCTATACACAATATTTTATTACTTATATATGATTTAGTCAATCATAATTTAGTTAATCGTAAATAACCAAATCGTAAATGACTAAATATTCATCTTTCATTTCGCGTACAAAAAAAGACGGCCGTCCCGGTCCCCACCGGTTCAGCCGTCTTTATAATAAATTTCAATGTTATACTTTTATATTTTACTCTTATTTATACTTTTTTACTAACTTTTATACTTGTTTGGATTTAGCATCTACTGCTGCGCAAGCACTGCCTGTACCTCTGCCTCTGTAGCGCATGCCATTACCTTGTCTGCCAATGCCTTGCATTCTGCCATGCTGCAGTCTGCGATGGTCTTTCTGGTCTTGAGCACACTTGTGGCACTCACTGAGAACTCATCAAGTCCGAATGCGAGTAACAGCGGAATGAGCTTTGGATCAGCTGCTGCCTCTCCACACATGCCTACCATGATTCCCTCTTTCTTACCGCACTCGATGATACGCTTGATTGCGCGAAGCACTGCCGGATTGAAGGCTGAATAAAGGTATGCTACCTTTGAGTTTCCACGGTCTACTGCCATTGTGTAGCCTGTCAGGTCGTTTGTTCCGATACTGAAGAAGGCTGCCTCTTTTGCAAGCACATCTGCCATCATGCAGGCTGCCGGTGTCTCCATCATGATACCGATTTCGAGGTTCTTGTTGTATGCAATACCCTCTGCATCAAGCTCTTTCATGATGTCCGCTACCATTGCCTTTACACTGCGAAGCTCATCTACGCCTGTCACAAGCGGAACCATTATCTTTATCCTGCCGAATGCACTGGCTCTCACAAGTGCACGAAGCTGTGTATTGTAGATGTCTGTTCTCTGGAGGCAGAATCTGATAGCTCTGTAACCTAAGAATGGGTTGTCCTCTTTCTCAAGACCCAGATATGGGATTTCCTTGTCGCCTCCGATATCGAGTGTACGGATGATGACAGGCTTGCCCTTCATTGTCTCTGCTACTGATTTGTATGCCTCAAACTGCTCTTCCTCTGTAGGAATTGTGTCTCTGTCCATGAAAAGGAACTCTGTACGGAAAAGTCCTATTCCCTCTCCGTCACACTCTACAGCCTTCTTTGCGTCCTCAGGCTTTCCGATATTGCATACAAGCTCTACCTTTGTGCCGTCTGCTGATACTGTCGGCACACCCGCAAATTTCTTTAAGAGCTCTTTCTCTTTTTTGTATTCCTCAAGCAGCCCAGCGAATTTCTGCTCTGTCTCAGCGTCAGGGTTTACGATTGCCTCTCCGCTTGTTCCGTTGAGTACCACTCTGTCACCATTTTTGACAGCTGTGCAGATTCCGTCAATACTGAGAACTGCCGGGATTTCCATTGCTCTCGCAAGTATTGCTGAGTGGGAGGTTCTGCCACCCACCTCTGTGAGTATTCCTGCGATATTCTCTGCCACGATACCTGCTGTCATGGATGGTGTCAGGTCATGTGCCACGAGCACTGTGCCTGCCGGAGCTGCTGAGATATCGTAATCCTCGATTCCAAGCAGAATCTTAAGGATTCTGGCTTTGATATCCCTGAAATCTGTTGCTCTCTGCTGCAAAAGCTCATCAGGTATCTGTGCAAATATCTCTGCTGTCTGCTCAAGCACCTGGTCGAGTGCCTTCTCTGCCGTGATTTTTTCACTTACTATGAGTGCTGTAATCTGCTCCTCTATGGTCGGATCCTGAAGCATCTGGATATGTCCGCGAAGGATATCCGCATCCTTTGCTCCGACTGTCTTTTCCATTCTGTCTGCCATGGCGTTTGTATCATTTACAAATTTCTCAATGGCTCCCTGGAGACGTGCGATTTCAGCGTCTGTATCTGTAATTTTCTTATTCTCAATCACTATCTCATGCTCTTCGATAATGACCACATTTCCTATTCCGATTCCTTCTGAGCCGGCGATTCCTTTGTACATATCACACCTCCGATTGACTTTGCTGGTTGATTAATCTCCGAAGTTGTCTGCCTCGAGCTCTTCCATCTTTGCAAGTGCTGCTTCCTCGTCAGCTCCCTCACACTCGAATGTAATCTCTGCATCCTTCTTGATGCATGCTGCAATGATGTTTACAAGGCTCTTTGCGTTGATTCTCTTGTCGCCGAATACGATTGTTACGTCTGAATCAAACTTGCCTGCCTCTCTTGCGATAACTCCTGCAGGTCTCATGTGAAGTCCCTCTGCTGCTTTTACTACCATTGTCTTGCTTACCATAGTTTTGTCCTCCTGAATTTAAAATTATTGGTTTGTTTATTTCGCTCACACATATGATTAACTGTATCGCCCTCTGCTATTCATCAGCCTGTCATATGTCCGTTGCTTTCTATGGTTTTATTGTACTGTGCGGTATGAGTTTTTTCAATATTCCCCAAAATGCAAAATTGCACCATCTCTGGTGCAATTTTGTATTAATGTGATATTCAGTTCCACCCCAGCTCTTTCCGGATAGCTGCACAAAGCTCATGAGGTGAAGCAGCCTCCCTGAGCCTGTCAGTCGCTCCATTTTCATTCAAAAGCTTCGTGAAGTCATGGAAAAATGCCTTTGTCGTGTTGACACTGTCAAAGTTTATCGCAAGCAGAAATATCATGTCTGCCATCCTCTCGCCCCACTCTATCGGCTTGTCGAGACGTATAACAAGTATCTGGCAGCGGTTTACATGCTCAGGCTTTCCGTGCGGTATGGCTATATTGCAGCCCACAGCGGTTGCCTCCACCTTCTCACGCTCCAGTACATCCCTCGCAAACTCGCTCTGCACTATTCCTTTGTTTATGAGAAGCTGGCACGCACGCTTTAAAACATCCTTGCGTTTTTTCGCCTTTTTCTCAAATATAATAAATTCCTCCGACAGCATCTGTGAAAACTCGCTGACCTCCGCGCTCTGGCCGGTCATGAGCTCAAAGCACTTGTTTCTGATATTTTTCTCATCCTGCGCACTGATTAGTGGAGAAACATACAAAAATCTCATATCCTTGTGGATATCTGCCTGTGTGTCTATGGTCGAGAGTATGAGGTCACAGTCATACTCGTCAATATGCTCTATGCGGTCTGACGACAAAATGCTTACTATCCTTACATCCGGCACTCTGTTTTCTATTTTGCCCGCTATTATGCTGCCGGTCGCATAGCCTGCCGCACCGATTAACACTGCGCGCACTGTCATAGGATTTCTGTGCAGGGCTCCGCCCACCTGCAAGGCAATAAATGCTATCTCATTCTCGCTCGGCATGGCACCTGTGTACTTTTCGTAGTATCTCGATACTGTAAAGCATACCGTAAAGAGACTGGCATACGATTGTGTGATATCGGAAAGAAACGGATTGTCTATCTCTATGCCAAAATGAGTCCTCGCAATGGAGCCCGGCAAAAAGCTACGCATGCTCTCACGTAGAAGCTCATTTTCAATCAGATTGGCAGCGAGAAGATTTGACAGATACACTATCATCTCATCCTCTATGCTAAGCGCCTCCTCACAGGACATGACAACGCGATTTTGTCCCTCGGCACAGGAAAAAAGCATTGCCAGATACATGATTTCAGGCTGTGAGAGGCTGATGCCGTGATATCTTTCCAGAAAGCCTGCTGCCTCCTTTGCCATGTTCTCATGCTCTGTCATTATGAATCCATTTTTCTGTACCTGCTGCTCTGTTTCGGTGCCCGCATCCCCATCACTTGCATCATCACACATTCGATTCGACAGATCTAACTCATCCGTTTTCAGTTCCTTCTCCACATCCACCCTGAAAAGTGCAATGGCTATGTACTCTGCCAGCATCTGAAATGTGTAATCCGTAAAGATGATATCAAAGCGTCTCTCCACATGATGTATCATGTCAACTGCCATCGACAGATTTACGCTTCTGAAATTATTGGCTATCACCTCGGCCGCGCGTCTTGAAAGCCTGTGGTCATCGGTCTTGATAACCTGCTTATCACTGATTGGATATCTGCAGAAATGCCTCATGGCTTTTCTGATATCAAGCTCACTGCCTGTCGCATATATTCCGTAGCCCGCCGTTCTGTGCACCTTAATGCCAAAGAGCAGAAGCTCTGCGTCAAGCTCATTTATATCATCCATGATGACATTTTTGCTGACGTTTAACTCCTCCGAAAAAAGTGCATACGTGTATGTATCCCAGCCACTTAGCAGAATATACGATATGTAGTTCTGTCGCTTCTTCTGCGATACTGCTGCCGATTTCCGCCCTGCCACATCCAGAATCTTTCCTATCTGCGCATCGCTAAAGCACGGCTTCATGCCTTTGCCCGGCTTTCTGTCGAGCGTCATAGAGTTTTGCTCACAAAAATCAGCCACCTCCTTCAGATATGTCTTCACACTTCGCTCCGACATACCTGTGGACGCAGCAAGAGCCTTTGATGTGACAAGCTCATTGTTGTGCTCTGCCAGCTTTTCAATTATCAATAGTCCCTTTTCTGAAAGCATAAATCAAAGTTCTCCTGATTATACGTAATTTAACAATTCGACCGGTTCATCTATCAGATTTGTTGCACCATGCTCCTTCAAAAACTCTACATCACGAAATCCCCATGTGACAGATACGCACTCCAGACCTGAGTTTTTCGCTGTGGCGATATCCACATCGGAGTCCCCCACGTAGATAGCGTCCTCCGCACTCACCTGAAGCTCTTTAAGTGCCTTCTGCACCATATCAGGCGCCGGCTTTTTACGGATACCCTCTTCCTCCATCTCGCCGACTGCCGATGTCATATATTCCTTGAAATAGAGCTGATTGAGCTCCTTTACCGCCGGGTCAAGCTTGTTTGAAACAATGGCAAGCTTTATGCCGTTTAATTTAAGCTCCTTTAAAAGCTCCATGATTCCATCATAAGGTGCTGTATTGTCATTGCAATGAGCCTCATAATATTCCTTGAAATCCGAAAATGTCTTTTCAAACTTTGGATTGTCTGCTCCGTCCGGCACTGCGCGCTCCATCAGAAGCTTTACACCGTTTCCCACAAATCTGCGCACCTCGTCGAGTGTACGCTCCGGCATGCCATTTTGTTTCAATGCATAGTTTGTTGCATTTTTTAAATCCTCAAGTGTGTATAGAAGTGTTCCATCAAGGTCGAAAACGACCGCTTTTTTACGTTTTTCCTCCTCACCCTTTGCTATATGTGTCTTTTCAAATTCTGTCTTGCTTATCATATATGCCTCATTCCTGTCATCATTTGGCAGAACCATAATATCTCCAGGTCTGCCTGATATATAACTGCTGTCATCCTTATTCTTAAATAGCTTTACCTTGTGCTTTAGCACAAATGCTCTTGAAAAATCCTCCTCAACAGGTATGCACACTCTGGCATGTGCCATTCCATCCACTATAGTCTCCGTATCCTTATTCTTGAACTTCGGGACATAATCTGTCTGTTTCACAGTAAACCGCCAGTCCTTGTATATCCTGAAGCTTTTGTTCAGCCTGTCCAGATTTAAAATCCGTACACTGCCGTCTTCTCCTATTATGACTACCGTATCTTCACTAACCGGTGTGGAGATATCCCCCTTAGCTGTCCGCACTCCCATGCAGCAGCCCACAGGCAGTATATCCTTTGCAATGATACATCCCATCGGTATCGGGCGTTTTTTATAATCCACTTTTTTGAAGCCACTCGTATCAAAATCTTCTCCGTAAATTATCTTTGTATCGTTTAAATAATCAAAAATCCTCTCTTCCAATAATGATTTGATTGCAGAATCCGAAGGACGTTTGTGTGTACCATCGCTGCTGTACTGAAATCTTGGTGTCACGTCTTTTTCTTTGCAGTAGACATTATAGCTGTCTATCAGCAGATCCATCGGAATAAATCCACCGGCCTTGTAATAATGCCCTCCGCCTGAGCCTATGTCCCTGCACACTTCCTGCGCCATTTCGCTTGCGCTCACCTCTTTTATACAGCTTCTAAACGAAAGCTTCACTCCATTCTTAATCACTGAAAATACCATACATATGTCAATAGCATCCACCTCCAGCACAAAATCGCTTATGATGCCGAGTACATTCGGGTCACATGCCCCTGCCTTTACGATCGCCAGACGATATTCCTCTATATAATCGCGCCCCAGCAATGCTGTTGCGGCTATGTCCAGCTCCTCAAGTGACATGTTGGCATTTCGGAATTTGGCCACTATAGTGTTGTCAAAATCCGCCTCATCGCGCAGGTCCCTATCAAGCGAATGTGTTATCTCGGTAAATTCTCCGGTGTCGGTGTAAAGTCCATAATACAGTGCTGTTGCCAGGTTTCGATTTATCTCTACGCCCTCCTCACGAAGCATATCCCACACAATTGTCGCACATGAGCCCATATAGCTCATGACACGGTTCATAGCAGGAAGCTCTCCCGATACTCTGTGGTGATCTATGACAGCTACATTTTCTGCCTTGAAAAATGTGACATTCCCACCACCGTACTGACAATCGACAGTCACAAGCAGCTGCGGATTGTCTAAAAAATCCACATGCTCTATCGGTATGCCAAGACTGTCTACCATAAGCACCAGATTGCTCTTGTGTATGATATTCCTGCCTCCGTATACAAGTCTGGGACTTTTTCCATTCATCCTCAGGTATTCATAGACTCCAAAGCCGCTTGCCAGTGCATCTGCGTCCGGATTATCATGACATTGCACAATTATGTTATCAAATTGTAATAAATCACTTAGCTTCATTATTAGCTCCCTGAATAGTTATATTAATTCATTTTCTCATATGTGTATTTATGGTTGCTTCAAATCATCACATTATTTCAGGTACGGAAACAGCAGCGAGCTTCTGTCCTTCTCGTCAAACATCGAATTGTACTGCAGGATATTGTATGCCTTTATCCATTTTGCCTCGTCTCCTGTTGCCTCATCCACATGCATAAAGCACTCATTCTTTTTCGAATAATAGCCCCTTGAATTTATCGCCGGAATCTTCTCCATCAGCTCTGCGAGGAACCGGTTGTATGCCGGCAGATCTATGTTGGCTCTCTCAAGCGTCAGTGTGGACAGGTAGTTGAGGCTCGTCACATCAACTTTCTGTGCATCCGTCTCGTAATTGGTCCATATGAAAAACGGCACCTTGTACAGATTCTCAAGTTCCTGCTCTGTAAGTCCGGAATTGCCCTTGCCATTTAAGAGCTTGATAAAATCATTGCATAATCCCGGCTGGTGGTCTCCAAAAAACACAATCTCTACCGGATCATCCACACCCTTAAAGTATGTGATGAGATTTTCGAGTGCCTTGTCACTTTCATTCAAAAGTGACAGATACTGGTTCGCATCGGTGTATGACGCTCCAACCTTGTAAACCTCCTGATTGAAGTTGTCATATCTCTCACCGTAGCCGCCGTGGTTTTGCATCGTGACACCCATGATGTAAAGCTTCTCGTCATCGCTCTTTTTCTCGTAGCGGTCAATAATCTTATCATAGAGCTCCTGGTCAGTGATATATTCCCTGAGTATCTTTGTCTGGTCAAAATCATCTATAAAGTATGTCTCATCATAGCCCAGATGCGGATAAACCTTGTTTCTGCTCCAGCCTGTCGCATAGTACGGATGCATCGCAACCGTCGTATAGCCGATATTCTTCAGGTTTGAGACTATGGAGGTCGGGTCATCATTTATATACTGCTGATAAACCACCGAGCCGTCCGGCAGAAATGCCATCGAGTTTCCTGTCTCAAATTCCCACTCAGAGTTTGGCGTCTTCGCACCGTACACGGACGAAAGAGCATAGCCTTTAAGCGTATTTTCACTCAGAGAATCCATAAACGGCGTGACCTGCGTGTTGGTCTCAAAATCTCCCACCACCGACAAATCCGCAAACGACTCATTCATGATAACAATGATTGTCGGATTTTTCGCATCAGACTGCGAATATGAGCTGTCCGTTTCCTTGAAATTGCCCGCTATCTTGTCAACTGCTGCCTTGCTGTAGCCATCAGGTGCCTTCACAAAGCTGTCCCTTATGCCGAGCACAAAGTTCAGCAGATAGCCGTTTCTGTACGTGCCCTTTTTCTCCCAGGTCTCGGTGTTCAGTGACATGGAATTCATGATGACATACAGCACGCATATTATTGTGAGAAGAATCGAAATAATCCTCATATGGATAGCCGACTCGAACTGCACTTCTATGCGCCTTACCAGCATGATATACAAAACAGCCGCCAGAATCACATACAAAAACTTGTAGTCTATGACGAATTTGTATTTTGTCACGACGGAAAGTCCTGTTCCCGCTGACTTCAAATCCGCATACGTAAACTCATTGCCACGGAATTCATAGACAAAGTAATCTATAAATCCAAACGCGAGTATGGCAATTGATGCTATGGTACATGTCAGCCTCGTGTTGTTTGTGATAAAAAGTATCACCAGATATATGGCGAGCGCCAGAACCACATTCACCACGCATACCATATCGGTGGTTTTCACAAAGTCCTCATCTGTCAGCAGCACATACTGCACCGAAAAAACAGATAGTATCGCTCCGATGGCAAGCAGTATCGCAGCCCAAAGCCACGAAAGCTTCACCGGAAGCTCAAGCTTCACATTTACAAGTCCAAAATATACTGCCGCAAACAAAAGAATCACCCACCAGCTCGCCGATGTAAAGTAACCTACAAGCGCGGCCGCTGCTGCTGCAATTCCAAAATGTATGTTGTTTTGTTTTGTTATCTCAAATTTGATGCTCATTTCTGCCTCTTAATAATGCTTCTTAATGTTGCCTCTTAATGCTTCCTCTTAAGACTTTCTCTTAATGCTTTCTCTTAATGCTGCCTCTTAATGTTGCGATTTGATTTTAAATTATATTTCCTAATTAGTAAAGAAGTCCTCAATTTGACTGTATATAATGTGCATCAGATTTGTTCTTGCCTCAACGCTTGCCCACGCAATATGTGGTGTGATAATCAGCTTGTTTGAATCCTTTATCGCACGGAGCGGATTGTCCTCACTCATAGGCTCCTGCGCCAGCACATCAAGACCTGCCGCCGCCAGCTCTCCATCCGTAAGCGCCTGTGCCAGATCCGCTTCATTCACTATAGGACCTCTGCCAAGATTTAAAAATATCGCAGATTTTTTCATCTTTTCAAACGCAGCCTTGTCCATCAGACCAAGTGTATCATCTGTGAGCGGTGCATGCACCGACACGATATCAGACGTGGCAAGCAGAGTATCAAAATCCACCCTCTCATAGCCCGGCTGCGAATTTCTTCCTGATGTAGAATAATAAACCACATGGCAGCCAAAAGCCTTTGCGATATCAGCCACGCGTCTTCCGATATTTCCAAGCCCCACGATGCCCCAGGTCATACCGCTAATCTGGTGAAACACATTGGAAAAATGCGTAAACGACGTATCACCCACATATTTCTCGCTCTTCACATAATCATCATAATATCTCAGCTTCTCAAGCAGATAAAATAGCAGTGCAAATGTATGCTGCGCCACAGTCTCTGTAGAATACCCTGCGACATTTCTCCATTCAATGCCTCTTTTTGCCAGATATTCTTTATCCAGATTGTTTGTGCCTGTTGCAGTCACACATACGAGCTTTAAATTTTTTGCCTGTCCTATAGATTTTTCATTTACCTCGACCTTATTTAAAACAATCACATCAGCATCCCTTGTGCGCTCCGCTGCTTCCTCTGTTGTCGAAAAATCATATTTGACAACCTCTCCGAGCTTGTCATATTCGGAAAGGTCAATGTCGTCACCAATTGTTTTGGAATCTAAAAATACTATTTTCATGGTTTGTTTCCTCTGTGCTATATATTTATTTGTTTTAATTTCTATTTTTAGGGGACTTCGCACTTGCAGGCTGTGATGGTGCGCCGGCATATGGTATATTCCTCAGAAATATATGAAGTCAGCCACAAAAAATGCATCCGGATAGTCTGTTTTATCAGTCTGCTTTTTATCGTCACCGAAGGTTAATGGAACTTTGTGGCAGTTCATATATTTCTTCGGAACACACCATATGCCAGCGATAATGCAGGTTTGCGTGTGCGAAGTCATCTCAATAATTATCTATATTTATCACTATTTATTGTTATTTGACAATTTTAATCTTTATTTGCCAATGTTTATGATTAATAGAATTACAGCTAGCTTTAAATACTAACAAATTACCTAGCATAATAGCATTAACACAATAGTATTAGCGCAATTTATAAATGTAATCATATGTTCATTTCATACATATACATATAAATGTACACATAATTGTATACATAAATATACACATAAATATAAATATATTTATACCACATTTCGGGAAATAAAACCACTGTATCAGTGTTTGATTAAACAAAGCTTAAGAAAGCCCACCGTATTAATGATAAATTTCATCAATATGGTGGGCTTTAACTATTCTGTATCTCTCTTATGTTGGCATTTTATCTCACAGAAAATTTGTAATCTGTCTCTGTGTGGTATGTATCGCCAGCCTTTGTAACAGGTGTACTGAAGTTGGTCTCATTTATTGAGTTTGGATAGAACTGTGTCTCGAGGCAGAATGCATCGCGGTTATTGTATTTGACTCCGCCCTTGCCTTCCTGTCCCACGATAAAGTTGGCAGTATAAAGCTGGATTCCGACACAGTCTGTGTATACCTCCATCTGTATACCACTCTCAGGTGAGTATGCTGTTGCGACCTTTTCTACTCCCGGAGCTGTCTTGTCTATTGCAAAATTGTGATCATATCCGCTTCCATAGTGAAGCTGTGTATCATTTGCCTCGATATCTCTTCCGATTGGCTTAGCCTCTGTAAAATCAAATGGTGTACCCTCAACCGGTGCAATCTCACCTGTAGGAATAGCCTTGGAATCCTTTACAGGTGTGTAATGCTCAGCATTTATCTGCAATGTGTGAGTGTATACGCTTCCTGATGCATGACC
>PPYE01662500.1_pt1 | contig 11342 bp, 7 predicted proteins | sample 1559881 | NCBI WGS metagenome assembly PPYE01 (sample SAMN08240022, study PRJNA423297) | Human gut metagenome, whole genome shotgun sequencing project.
ATGCGGGCCACGCCGGGGCCGTCGGGGTCCACTTCGGTCCGGCCGGACAGCCATACGCCCCCGGTGACTGCTACAGCCAGAGCCGCCGCCGTGGCGGCGATGGCCAGAGGCTTACGGGAGGGCCGCCTTTGTCCCTGGGCCTGCTCCATGGCGGCCAGAGTGCGCTCCCGCCAGGCGGGGGAGGGGGTCACGCCGCCCAGAGTGCTGCGGTAATCCTTGCTGTTCATGCCCATTCCTCCTTCAGCGCGTCTTTCAGCTTGGCTCTGGCCCGGCTCAGCCGGGAGAGCACCGTGTTCCGGGGACAGCCCAGCAGCTGGGCGATTTCGGCGGCGGTATAGCCCTCGATGTAGTGGAGGTACACCGGCCAGCGGTACTTGGGGGGTAAGGCGGCCACCGCCTCCCAGGTGCCGCCGGTCTCCGGCGGCGGGGCGGCCTGACGGGCCTCCTCCAGAGGAACGGTGCGCCTGTGCCAGGGGGAGCGCCCCCAGCTTTTGCAGCGGTTGGCGGTGGCCCGTATGAGCCAGGCTTTCAGGTGGGTCTCGTCGGCAAAGCGGGGGTTGCACTGGATGAGGCTCACAAAGACCTCCTGGGCCACGTCCTCCCCGTCGGCCACACTGCCGGTGCCCTGGATGGCCATACGGTAGACCAGCGGACCGTAGCGGTCCAGGATCTCCTCACAGGAGAGGGGATTGCCATTGAGGGTGGGCATTGCGTTCACTCCCTTCTTGTCCTTCTGCCTAGAAAGCGCGGCGGCGGGCCGAATGATTGCATCCGGGTAAAAAAGCGGGCGGCCTTTTGGCCGCCCGCGGAATCGCAGGTGCTTTACTTGATCTCCCGGACGGGGACGTTCCAGATATCCTTGGCGTAATCCCGGATGGACCGGTCGGCGGCAAAGATGCCGGAGCGGGCGATGTTCATCAGAGACATCTGGTTCCAGCGCTTGGCGTCCTGATAGGCCAGGCCGGCCTGGACGTGAGCGTCCCGGTAGCTCTCGAAGTCGGCCAGCAGCAGGTACTCGTCGGCGGGGCTGCCGTCGCCGAAGAGCAGCCGGCGGGCGATGTCGTCGTAGCTGATGCCGTCGCCGAAGCCCAGGTTGAGCTGTTCCACCACAGACCGCAGGTCGGGGTTGTGGATATAGTACTCATAGGACTTGTAGCCCTTGTGCTTCAGTTCGGCCACCTCGTTGGCCTTCAGGCCGAAGAGGAAGATGTTCTCGTCGCCCAGCACTTCGTGCATCTCCACGTTGGCGCCGTCCAGGGTGCCGATGGTAACGGCGCCGTTCATCATGAATTTCATGTTGCCGGTGCCGCTGGCTTCCTTGCCGGCGGTGGAGATCTGCTCGGAGAGCTCGGAGGCAGGCATCAGCTTCTCGGCCAGGCTCACCCGGTAGTTCTCCAGGAAAACCACCTGGAGCCGGTCCTTGCAGATGGGGTCCTTTTCGATCATCTGGGCCACGGAGTTGATGAGGCGGATGATCCGCTTGGCCACGGCGTAGCCGGGGGCCGCCTTGGCGCCGAACAGGTAGGTGCGGGGGGTGAAGTCGAAGTGGGAGTCGTTCTTCATCCGCTGGTACAGGTAGATGATGTGCAGCACGTTGAGCAGCTGGCGCTTGTACTCGTGGAGCCGCTTCACCTGCACGTCGAACATGGCGTCGGTGTTGAGGAAGATACCGTGCTCCCGGGCCACCCAGGTGGCGAAGGCCTTCTTGTTGGCGGTCTTGATCTCGCCCAGGCGGGTCAGCACGCCGGCGTCGTCCTTGAACTTCTCCAGTTCCTTCAGAGTGTCGGGCTGGAGCAGATACTTGTCGCTGCCGCAGCAGTCCCGGATCAGCTCATCCAGGCGGGGGTTGCACTCCCCCAGCCAGCGGCGGTGATCGATGCCGTTGGTCACGTTGGTGAACTTGTCGGGGGTACGCTGATAGGCGTCGTGGAACACATCCTTCTTCAGGATGTCGGAGTGAAGGGCGGACACGCCGTTGATCTTGAAGCAGGCGCACACGCACAGGTTGGCCATACGGACCTCGCCGCCCCAGATGATGGCCATGGGAGCCACCTTGGACAGGTCGCCGTGGAAGTAGTCGGTGAGCACCTTCTGGTACCGGTTGGAGATCTCGATAAGGATCTGCCAGATCCGGGGCAGCAGGGTCTCGATGAGCTGCTGGGGCCAGCGCTCCAGAGCCTCGGCCAGCACGGTGTGGTTGGTGTAGGCGATGGTGTGGGTGACGATATACCAGGCCTCATCCCAGCCGTAGCCCTCCTCGTCCAGCAGAATGCGCATCAGCTCGGGGATGGCCAGAGTGGGGTGGGTGTCGTTGATCTGGATGACGTGCTTCTGGTGGAAGTTGCGCAGGGTGCCGTATTCGGCCCGGTGCTTGCGCACGATGGACTGAATGGTGGCGGACACGAAGAAATACTGCTGCTTCAGACGCAGGGACTTGCCCTCGTAGTGGTTATCCTCGGGGTAGAGCACCTTGGAGATGGACTCCGCCATGGCTCGCTGCTCCACAGCCTTCAGATACTGGCCGGAGGAGAACAGGTGCATATCCACCGGCGTGGGGCTCTTGGCGTCCCACAGACGGAGGATGTTGGCGTGCTCGGTGTGGTAGCCGGAGATCTCCATATCCTTGGGCACAGCCAGCACGGTGTCGTAGCCGGTGTGCTTGATGCGGTGGTGACCCAGCTCATCCCACTCGTCCTCCACCTTGCCGCCGAAGCGGACCTCCTCTACCTCGTCCATCTTGGGGATGAGCCAGGCGTCGCCCAGGCCCAGCCAGTTGTCGGGCAGCTCCACCTGCTGGCCGTCCACGATCTTCTGCTTGAAGATACCCAGTTCATAGCAAATGGAATAGCCGGTGGCGGGGATATCCAGGGTGGTCATGGAGTCCAGATAGCAGGCAGCCAGACGGCCCAGGCCGCCGTTGCCCAGACCGGCGTCGGGCTCGGTCTCAAACAGGTCGGGAGCGGAGAAGCCCAGACCCTCGATGGCCTCCTTCAGAGGCTCCAGCACGCCCAGGTTGTAGGCGTTCTTCATCAGGGAGCGGCCCATGAGGAACTCCAGGGACAGATAGTGGACCTGGCGCTGATGCTCCGCGATCACCTTGTCCTCGGACTTCATCTGACGCTCGGAAATGATATCCCGCAGCACCATGGCGCAGGCCTTGAACATATGAAGGCTGGTGGCCTCCTCCACGTCACGGCCAAAATTGCGGCGCAATTTGCCGGTTATGAGGGTCATCAGCTCTTTTTTTGTGTATTTATGCAATGCAGACATCTCCTATACAGTTAGGATGGCAACAAAATAGGCGCTCCGCAGGGAAAATCCCCCTGCGGAGCGGAATTTTATCACAACAGGATTCCATTTGTCAAGAGAAGGAAAACCTTCCCATTACTTCCCGGCGACCCAGCTGTAGATCTCCCGGTAGGCAGCGGCGGAGCGGGTCCAGGAGAAATCGGCGGACATGGCGTTCTTCTGGAGGCCCTTCCAGGCACTCTGGTCGTTGTGATAGAGGTTTACCGCGTCGGCCAGCACGCCGGTCATCTCGTGAGCGTTGATGTTGGCAAAGGAGAAGCCGGTGCCCTCGCCGGTAAATTTATTGTAAGGAATCACAGAGTCCCGCAGACCGCCGGTTTCCCGCACCACGGGGATGGTGCCGTAGCGCATGGCGATCATCTGGCTCAGGCCGCAGGGCTCGGAGATGGAGGGCATGAGGAAAATGTCGGCGCCGCCGTAGATGGCGGTGGACAGATTGGGGGAGTACATGATGTGGGCGGCGAAGCGGCCGGGATACTGGTTCTGAGCCTGACGGAAGGCCTCCTCAAAGTTCCAGTCGCCGGTGCCCAGTACGATCATCTGCACGTCCATGCCCATAATATCGTGGATGGCGGCGGTGACCAGGTCGAAGCCCTTGTGCTTCACCAGGCGGGAGACACAGGCGATAATGGGGGTGTCGGGATTTTCCCGCAGGCCGGACATCTGCTGGAGAGCGGCCTTGCAGTTTTTCTTGCCGCCCATCTGCTTGACCGAGAAGGGTTTGGTCAGGCCCTTGTCGTGCCAGGGATCGTACACCTCGGTGTCGATGCCGTTGAGGATGCCCCGCAGCTTGTGGCGGTTGTCGGCAATGACACCCTCCAGGCCGTGGGCGTAGAAGCTGTACTGCAGCTCATCGGCGTAGGTGGGGGACACGGTGGTGACATAGTCGGCGGCGTAGATGGCGCCCTTCATCAGGTTCACGTCGCCGTGATAGGCCAGCATATGCTCATTGAAGTAGCCGGCGTTCAGGCCAAACAGGTCCTTCAGGGTCTGGCTGCCATAGCGGCCCTGGTACTCGATGTTGTGGATAGTGAACACGCTCTTGGTGTCATACAGCTGAGGAATGCGGTGACGCTCCTCCAGCAGGTAGATGGGCACCAGGGCGGTCTGCCAGTCGTTGCAGTGGAGCACATCAGGGTGCCAGTCGAGCCAGCCCATGGACTCCACAACGGCCCGGGAGAAGTAGGCGAAGCGCTCGCCGTCGTCATAGTGGCCGTAGATGGAGGCGCGCTTGAAGTAATATTCGTTGTCCACGAACCAGTAGGTGACGCCGTCCCGCTTCAGCTCAAAGATACCGCAGTAGGGGGTGCGCCAGGCCACAGTGATATGGAAGCATTTCAAAAAGGTCATCTGGCTGCGCCATTCTTCGCCGATCCCCTCATACAGAGGCAGGATCACCCGGACGTTGTTGTTCTCGTCCTTGGCCAGGGCCTTGGGGAGAGCGCCGGCCACGTCGGCCAGTCCGCCGGTTTTGATGAAAGGAGCGCACTCAGAGGTGGCAAACAGGATATTCATACATTACCTCCAACCATAAATTTGCCGGGATGCGGGACGCCTCCCGGGAGACGCCGCAGGAAAGGGGAGGCGGCGGCGTTTTGCCGCCGCCTCCCCGCATACAGGTCAGACGATCTCGTTTTTGGCGATGGACAGGGGGTAGGTGCTGTGGCCCATCAGCATCCGGCCCGGGTTGACCCGGACGTTCTTGTCGGTGATGGCATATTTCAGCACGGCACCGGCCTGGATGGTGGTGCCCTGCATCAGCACACAGCCGGAGACCTTGGCACCCTTTTCCACCCGGACGCCCCGGAAGAGGATGGAGTTCTCCACCTCGCCCTCAATGATGCAGCCGTCGGCCACCAGAGAGTTATAGGAGCGGGAGTCGGGTCCGTAGTAGGTGGAGGGATCGGAGCGGTCCTTGGTGCGGACGGGACGGTCGGGCACGAAGAGCTGCTCTCGGACGGCGGGATCCAGCAGCTCCATGCTGCGGGCGAAGTAGCCCGCCACCGACTGCAGCCGGGCGGCATAACCGTCGAATACATAGGGGACGATCTTCAGCTGGCCCACCATGGACTGGAGCACACCGATGCTGAAGGAGTGGATGTTGTGGGCGGCGCAGTGGTCCACCAGAGAGAGCAGCAGCTCCTTGGAGAGAATGTAAACCTCCAGGGACTCACAGCCCTGAGCGATGGGAGGATGGACCGACACGTCGGTGATCCGTCCGCCGGCGCCGATGGTGAAGTAGTCGCAGCCCTTGGGGTCGCCCTTGGGATGGCCGGTGCACACGGCGGTGATGTCGGCGTCGTTGCGGATGTGGGCCTCAAAGATATCCCTCAGGGGGAGGCTCACCGCCAGGTCGCCGCCGGCCAGCACCACATGATCCTGACGGATGTTCTGGAGGTAGGAGCGGATGCCCGCCAGGGCGTCCATGCGGCCCCGGTACATCCCTTCCCGTCTGCCGGAGTAGCTGAAGGGGGGCAGGATGCGCAGGCCGCCGTGCTTGCGGGACAGGTCCCAGTCCTTGCCGGAGCCCACATGGTCCAGCAGGGACTGATAGTTGGCATCCACGATCATGCCAACGTCGGAGATACCGGCGTTGACCATGTTGGAGAGCATGAAGTCAATGACCCGGTACCGGCCGCCATAGGGGATGGAGCAGGTGTTGCGGTTCTGGGTCAGCTCCCGCAGGTCGGGGTTGGAAAGGTAGGAGAAGATGATGCCGTGCAGTTTGTTCATCATTTCACCCCACCTCCTTTCACGTTACGAGTAATCATGGCCTTGGGAGAGACCACGGCGTCGGGGCCCACAGTCAGGTTCTGGGCTACCACGGCCACGCCCCAGTCCTCAGTGCCGTTGGGAGAGGAGCCCACCCGGGCCCGCTCACCGATGACGCTGTTTTCCGCGATGATGGAATACTCCACCACGGCGCCCGCCTTGACCACGGTGCCGGGCATCAGGATGGAGTAGCGCACCACGGCGCCCTCCTCCACGATGACGGAGTGGAACAGGACGGAGTTCTCCACAGTGCCGTACACCTCGCAGCCGCCGGTGACCATGGAATGGTCCACCTTGGCGTTCTTACCCATGAAGTGAGGGGGCTTGGTGGGGGTGCGGGCAAAGATGGGCCACTCGTTGTCGTACAGATCGATGCCGTTGTCGGGAGAGAGCATATCCATGTTGGCATCCCACAGGGAGTCAATGGTGCCCACGTCCTTCCAGTAGCCCTTGAAGCGATAGGCGGTCATCTTCTCGCCGGCATTGAGCATGGCAGGGATGATGTTCTTGCCGAAGTCGTTGGCGCTCTTCTCGTCCTCCTCGTCGGCGATGAGGTACTCCCGCAGCTTCTTCCAGGTGAAGATATAGATGCCCATGGAGGCCAGGTTGCTCTTGGGCTTCTTGGGCTTCTCCTCGAACTCATAGATGTCGTCGTTCTCGTTGACGTTCATGATGCCGAAGCGGGGAGCCTCCGCCATGGGGACCTCCAGCACGGAGATGGTGCAGGCGGCCTTAGCCTCCTTGTGGCGGCGGAGCATATCGGCATAATCCATCTTGTAGACGTGGTCGCCAGACAGAATGAGCACATAATCCGGATTGTAAGTATCCAGGAAGTTGATGTTCTGGTAGATGGCGTTGGCGGTACCCTTGTACCAGGTGCCCTTCTCACCCTCGCGCATATAGGGGGGCAGGATGTGGACGCCGCCATAGGACCGGTCCAGGTCCCAGGGTTCACCGTTGCCGATGTAGGCGTTGAGTTCCATGGGGCGGTACTGGGTCAGCACACCCACGGTATCAATGCCGGAGTTGATGCAGTTGGACAGGGGGAAGTCGATGATGCGGTACTTACCGCCGAAGGGGACTGCGGGCTTGGCCACGTGGCTGGTGAGGGCGTGCAGGCGACTGCCTTGCCCGCCGGCCAGCAACATGGAAACACATTCCTTTTTCATTCTATCACCTCAGAGTTTGAACTGGAACTAACTGATAAACTCCGGCTCTCCGGAGAGGGGTCACTTTTCCTTCTTTTTGCGGACCACGGGTTTGGCGGCCTCCGCCTTAACGGCGGGAGCGGCGGCCTTCTTGCGCACGGCAGGCTTGGGGGCCGCTTCCTTTACCGCAGGTGCGGCAGCCTTTTTGCGGACCGCAGGCTTGGCGGCGGGGGCCTTCACTGCGGGAGCTGCGGCCTTCTTGCGCACGGCGGGCTTGGGGGCTTCCTCCTTATCCGCCTTCTTCTTGCGGACGGGGAACTTACGGGTACACTTATAGATCACCGCGCTCATGGGCGGCAGGGAGATGGTAATGGACTGCTCCCGACCCTGGCTCTCTACATAGCGGCTGCGGACCGGCTCATGGTCGCCGCCCCCCTTACCGCCGAAGTCGAGATCGTCGGAATTGAAGATGACGCTGTATACGCCGGGGACAGGTACGCCCACGGTATAGCCGGTGCGGTCCACCGGGGAGAAGTTGCACACGATGACCAGGGCGTCTCCCTTGGCGTCCTTTCGCAGGAAGGCCACGGTGTTGGCCTGGTTGTCGTTGGCCTCGATCCACTCAAAGCCCTCCCAGGAGAAGTCCAGCTCCCACAGCTCGGGGTGGGCCAGGTAGAAGGCGTTGGCCTGCTTAAAGTACTGCTGCAGCTGGCGGTGGGGCTTTGCCCACTCCTGGTCCGGGTCCAGCAGGTGCCAGTCCAGGGAGTGCTCATAGTGCCATTCGTTCCACTGGCCGAACTCGCTGCCCATCATCAGCAGCTTTTTGCCGGGATGGGTGAGCATATAGGTGTAGAAGGCCCGGACGCCGGCAAACTTCTCCTCGTTGGTGCCCGGCATCTTGTTGATGAGGGAGCCCTTCATGTGTACCACCTCGTCGTGGGACAGGGGGAGCACGAAGTTCTCCGAGAAGGCGTACATCAGGGAGAAGGTGATGTCCTTGTGGTTGAACTGCCGGAAATAGGGGTCCAGCTTGATGTAGTGGAGAATGTCGTTCATCCAGCCCATGTTCCACTTCAGGTTGAAGCCCAGGCCGCCCTCCAGGCCACCCTCGCCCACCGGGTGGGATACCCGGGGCCAAGCAGTGGATTCCTCGGCGATCATCATCACGTCGGGGTGTTCCTGGAACACATGACCGTTGAGCTCCTGGATGAAGTCCACCGCCTCCAGGTTCTCGTGGCCGCCGAACACGTTGGGCACCCACTCACCGCCCTGGCGGCCGTAGTCCAGGTAGAGCATGGAAGCTACCGCATCCACCCGCAGGCCGTCGATGTGGAACTGCTCCAGCCAGAAGAGGGCGGAGGAGAACAGGAAGGAGCGGACCTCGTGACGGGCGTAGTCGAAGACACGGGTGCCCCAGTCGGCGTGCTCGCCCTTGCGGGTGTCGGCGTACTCATAGCAGGGTTCGCCGTCAAACTCGTACAGACCGAAGGCGTCCTTGGGGAAATGGGCGGGTACCCAGTCCAGGATCACGCCGATGCCGGCCTGATGGAGCTGGTCCACCAGCCACATAAAGTCGTGGGGGGTGCCGTACCGGCTGGTGGCGGCAAAGTAGCCGGTGCACTGGTAGCCCCAGGAGGCGTCCAGGGGGTGCTCGGTGATGGGAAGCAGCTCCACATGGGTGAATCCCATTTCCTTCACATAGGGTACCAGATACTTGCCGATGTCCCGGTAGGAGAGCATCTCGTCCTCGCCGGTACGCCGCCAGGAACCCAAATGAACTTCATAAATATTCAGCGGTTTCTGGTAAATGGGATTGTTCTTCCGGTAATCCATCCAGCTGCCGTCTCCCCAGCCGTAACCGGACAGGTCATAGAGCTTGGAGGCGGTGCCGGGACGGGTCTCGGCGTGGAAGGCGTAGGGGTCGGCCTTGGCCAGGACCCGGCCGGAGGCGGTATGGACCGCGTACTTGTAGCTGTCAAACTGCTTCAGACCGGGGATAAAGACCTCCCAAACGCCGTCGGAGAGCAGCTGCATGGGGTGGTCGGAGTCGTTCCAGCCGTTGAAATCGCCCATTACAGCGACCGATTGGGCGTGGGGAGCCCAAACCCGGAAGACCCAGCCATCCTGCCCGTCCTGCACAGCAGGGTGAGCGCCCATAAACTCCTGGGCCCGTACCGCGTGGCCCTGTGAGAAATCATGGAGGATCGTACTCGGTTTGGTGGAAGCCATAGGTATCCTCTCCTTGTTGGCAGTCCCCCAGAGTAACTGGGATGACGTAAACTGGGGGTTCTTGTCATTGGTAATAAATAAAATCCAAAATACGCGGATTTTATTTGTGTAAAGTATACAACCATATGGCAAGATAGTCAAGATGCGGATTACCAATCGGCGTGTAAAATTTCCAGTAATATGTGCAATATCTTTTGTAAAGAACGCGCAGGACCCGCCGCAGTTTTACTGCGGCGGGCCTCTGTTTCCGGCGTCAGCCGGCCATGAGCAGGGTGCGCATCAGGCGCAGGAAGATACCGGGGGCGGAGAGCCGGGCCACGGCCTGGTCTGCCACGATGGGGATCTGTGCCAGGACCTGACCGCCGGCGGTCACCGTCATTCTGCCTAAAGTCTGTCCCGGGTCCACCGGGGCCTCCACATCCTGACACAGCTCCAGCTGAGTCTCTACCTGGTTGACCATGGAACGATTGACCAGAATTCGGGTGGGCTGGGAGAGCACGGGCTGGACGGTCTCCTGCTCACCCAGCAGTACATCCACCGGGGGTAGGGCCTGGGAAGGATATACGTCCATCAGGGTATAGTTGGCAAAACCATAGTTGAGCAGGGACTGGGCCGCCGCCGTCCGGGTATCCTTGGTGGGGGATTTCAGGATAACGGCAATGAGCTCCATGCCGTCCCGCTCCGCCGTGGCAGACAGGCAGTAGCCGGCGGCATCGGTGGAGCCGGTCTTGAGACCGGTGGCTCCCTCATAGAATCGGATCAGTTTGTTGGTGTTGGCCAGCTGGAACTGGCCGTCCCGGAGGGAGTCCATCCAGATGGTGGTGTAGTCCCGGATGGAGGGGTGGCTAAGGATGAGCTCCCGGCTCATAAGGGCGATGTCATAGGCGGAGGTGAGATGGCCCGCCGCAGGCAGACCGGTGCAGTTGACAAAGCAGGTGTCTGTCATGCCCAGCTGGGCGGCCCGCTCGTTCATTTTGGCCACAAAGGCCTCCTCGCTGCCGCAGAGATGTTCGGCCAGGGCCACCGAGGCGTCGTTGCCAGAGGCCACCGCCACGGCCTTGAGCAGGTCGTTTACCGTCATCTGCTCGCCTTCCTTTAAATAGACCTGGGAGCCGCCCATGGAGGCGGCGTAGGCGGAAACGGTGACCAGATCGTCTTTGGACAGATTGCCGCTGTCGATGGCCTCCATCACCAGCAGCAGGGTCATGACTTTGGTGACACTGGCGGGTTCCAGTTTGTCGTGGGCATTTTGCTCGTAGAGAACGGTGCCTGTCTCCTTTTCCATCAATACAGCCCCTGCCGCATCCACGGTGGGCGCACCAGCGGCGGATGGATCGGCCTCGGCGGCCTGGACGGGCAGAGCCAGTAGGGTGGCGGCCAGCAGGGCCGCGGCCAGTTTTTTCATGGTGTGTGACGCCTCCAATGCTGAAATGCTCTGTGGGAGAGGATATGGAGGGAAAAGGGCTTCTATACGGCTTTTGACGTGGGTAATTTTTTCTGGTACAATGGCAAAATCATTGAAAAACACAGGGAGGCAGGAGGATGGAGCGCACCATTGGAGTGATCCTGTCTGGCGGGCAGAGCCGGCGGATGGGCCGTGACAAGGCGGGCCTGTCCCTGGCGGGGCAAAGTTTTCTGGACCGGATGACGAAGGAACTCTCCCCGCTGTTCGATGGGATCTATGTGTCGGTGGACCGGCCGGGGCGCTATCCCGGCTGCCGGGAACTGCCCGATCTGAGGCCGGGCCAGGGTCCCCTGGCGGGGCTGGAGGCCGCCTTTCTCCGCACCGAAGCGGAGGCGGTGTTCCTGGCCGCGGTGGATCTGCCCTTTGCCTGCTCCGGGTTGGCAGAACGTGTGTTGGCCGGCGTGGGGAATGGGGACGCT
>PPYE01073806.1_pt1 | contig 11341 bp, 12 predicted proteins | sample 1559881 | NCBI WGS metagenome assembly PPYE01 (sample SAMN08240022, study PRJNA423297) | Human gut metagenome, whole genome shotgun sequencing project.
CCGCACTGGCACCAAAATAAGAGGTACTTACCTGAATGGTAGGCGGAGCAATATCAGGATATTGTTCGACGGGCAAAGTGAACAGCCCGATGATACCCACTACCACTATCGAAATAGAAATAACAGCCGACAGGATGGGGCGTTCTATAAAGGTTCTTAAATTCATAGTCTTTCTTAATTCTGTTTTACTTTAATGGGAGTACCTTCACGCAGCAAACCTACGCCTTCCGCTACAATGACATCCCCCTCTTTCAATCCATCGTTCACGATATATTCCTGCCCTCCATTTACACGGGTCACACTGACAGGAGCTGATTGTGCCTTGCCGTCCACGACTTTATATACGTATGTAATATCCTGAATTTCAAAAGTGGTAGCCTGAGGAATAACCAAACTTCCTTTCATCGTAACCGGAAGAATCACATTTCCCGATGTTCCGCTATACAGCAACCCATTCTTATTCGGGAATACGGCACGCAGACTTGCGGTACCCGTATTACGGTCTACCACCCCACTGATGGTTTCAATGCGTCCCTTTTCGCCATACATAGACTTGTCATTCAATTGCAGTTCCACTTCCGGCATATTTTTCAACGCTTCTGCTTTGGAACCATATTGACGGGTCAGAGTCAACAATTGATTTTCAGTCATCGAAAAGTAGACATACATATCCGAATTATCAGAAACCGTAGTCAACGGTTGTGGCAAACTGGCACTAACCAATGCACCTACCCGATAAGGCAATGTACCAATCACCCCGTCCGAAGGACTTTTCACTTCTGTATACGAAAGGTCATTGCGGGCACTCACCTCCTGCGCTTTCGCCTGGGCCAACTGGGCCTTGGCAGTAAGCCATGAGTTTTCTGCCGTCCTCAAATCAAATTCAGAAACTACTTTCTTTGCAAACAATTCTTTCTTGCTATCGTATGTCAACTGTGCTGTTGCCAGTCCGGCTTTCGCCGATTCCACATTAGCCACAGCTGTTTCCAATGCCGCCTTATAAGGCACTTGGTCAATAATAAATAAGACTTGCCCTTTACGCACTGCCTGTCCTTCCTCCACACAAAGCCGGGTAAGGAAACCGGAAACTTGCGGATAAATATCAATATCCTGGCGGCCACGGATCGTAGCCGAATAAGTAGTAGACAAAACTTTGTCCGACGGTGATACCTTTAATACCGCATATTCCGCCTCCATTTGTGCAACAGGCGCCTGTTTACACGACGCTGTCAAAGCAGCACAACCAACCAATACCATTAGTCGCATCCATTTTTTGTTCAATGTCATCATATTCCAATCTTTTAAATTCGGACGCAAAGGTAGATGGAATTTTTCAAGCCGACACATTCAATTATTAGCTACCATTGTTCAAATTCGGAATAGATTTCCTATTATAACAAAAATAATAGTTAATTTTGCATCAAAACAAGAATAAATATGGAAATATTGAGTTTACCAGAGAATGAACCGTTTATCACCGGAATAGAAGAAAGTATAGATATATGCTTCAATCAGATCATGAAGTTAGCAGACGCATCTATTTTTCATTGCCGTAGCGGAAAAGCCCACATAGAAATTGATTTGCAGGCATACGAAGTGACGGAAAACACCCAACTTCTGCTTCTCCCCGGCAGTATCTTCAATTGCACCTGCGCCAGCCATGATTTTACCGTTTCCTATATTGTTTTTTCCGACACCCTTTTCAGGGAGATCACCTCACGTCTGGATCCCTCCTTCTTTCACTTTCTAAAAGAGCATCCATGCATTGTCATCCCTGAAGAACGTGTAAAACCATTCATCGGACTCAGCTTGGTCATGAAAGATCTTTATGAAGACAGGGATAATAGTTTCCGCATTCAGATCTTCAAAAATTTCATTCAAAACTTCATTCTGGACTTCTATGACAAGACCCAACACCTGTTCCTGCAAAAAAAGACCGAAGGAATAAATCGCCAGGAAGAGATATTCAAACGTTTCATCCAATTAATTCATAAACATTGCACCACCCAACGTGAGGTATCTTTCTATGCAGCCGAACTATTCATCACTCCCCGTTACCTTTCCACAATCGTACAAAACGTATCCGGCAACACAGCCAAAAGCATTATTGACCGACATGTAATTCTTGAGATTAAAGCATTACTACAATCCACATCTCTAAGTATTCAAGAGATCTCCAACCGATTATCTTTCCCTGACCAATCTTTTTTTGGCCGCTATTTCAAGAAACATACAGGCAAGTCCCCTCTTCAATACCGAAACCGGTCTTAAAACAAAAAAAGCTGCCTTCAATAAAGAAAGCAGCTTTTTTCCGTTTATATAGGATGAATCAATTATTCAGCCAATTTATTGTCTGAACCCAGCACGTTAATAATTTTGTGCTTGTACAGTTTTTCCATATTGTCACGAGCCGGACCTAAGTACTTACGCGGGTCGAATTCTGCCGGTTTTTCAGCAAAAGTCTGACGGATAGCAGCAGTGAAGAACCATGAAGAACGATGGGGAATCCCGGAAGTTTTTCCATTACAGCATCCAATACTTCGAATGCCAAAGGAGGAGGAACCATACGACCTGTAGCAGGATCAATGTGGCACTGTTCCGGAGTAAATTTGTATGCACCGTGAGAAGTACCGATAGAGATAGCCAATGAGTCGCAACCTGTACGAGTAGCAAAATCAATTACTTCTTCAGGGTCAGTATAAGTATGATGATCAGAAGAAACTTCATCTTCCACACCGGCCAATACACCCAATTCACCTTCTACAGTTACATCAAACTGATGAGCGTAGTCAACCACCTTCTTAGTCAAAGCAAACCTGCAAAATAACCGGAGATTTTGTTTCTACTGCAGCTTTGATGATAGCCTGCATCTGTTCCATATTGTTGAAGTTGAATGCAGGAATTGCATATCCACCTTTGATAGCCTTAGCAAACATATCTCTAGTGTTTACCAGACCTAAATCTTTGTAATTAACCATTGTTCTAATATTTATAATTGTTAGTGAATTAAATTCCACTGCAAAAGTAATCATAAATGCGCTAACTATGGCAAGTTCACACCAAAAATATCTCATAAAAAATGATTTTATTAACTATTTTCTTCACTAAAACATACAAACTGATTATATTGTAATGTCTACCTTACAATACTATAAAAGAAGAAAATAAGGCTTTTAGAAGAAAAAACAGCCCGAAGTTTTTTCTATTTCAAAGAAAAGCAGTATCTTTGCGGTCCAAAATGGACCATTACACCCAATATTGTTTACCAGACAAGTAAAAAAAATAATAACAATAAAATAATATACAGAAATGAAAAAAGGTATTCATCCTGAAAACTATCGTCCCGTAGTATTCAAAGACATGTCAAACGGTGATGTATTTTTGTCACGTTCAACTTGTAGCACAAAAGAAACCATCGAATTCGAAGGTGAAACTTATCCGTTGGTAAAACTGGAAATTTCTAATACATCACACCCGTTCTACACTGGTAAATCCAAGTTAGTAGATACAGCTGGTCGTGTAGACAAGTTCATGAGTCGCTACGGCAACCGTATGAAAAAGTAATTTGTAACTTATACATAAGTTCCAAAATAAAAGGCTGCAACCCGATAAGTTTGCAGCCTTTTATTTTATCATACATATCCACCTTTATTTCAAAGATACATCATTATACTTTCCCCCCTTCCATTCATACACTACAGGTTCTTTCCTGATGTATACAACCAATTTTTCCCGTTCCGTCTTTGCCAGATAATCCGGAGTAGTATAAGTAAAAGAAATAATAGGTTTGTCTTCTGATAAAGTGGCTTTCACCAACTCCATATCCGCCTTCTCTCTAATCGCGGCATAAGCCTCATCGGTCAGCGTATCCACCGGCAGATAAAAAGCCCCGACGGAGGGAAGCTGAATAAAATCCTCCTTCGCCAGTTGCTGCCAGTCCGTATTATAAAAACGAACTTCACTATCACAAGCCGGACCGCAAACAGTATTCACTACACAAATCACCTTTACAGAATCATTCAAGGGTAACAGTTTCATTTCCATAGAACTACTTCCGGTGGTTTGCAGAAACAAATAATCATCCGTCAGTCTTTTCAGTTCAGATACTTTGCCAAAACGATTTTTCACTTCCGCTTTCATATTGCTTGCCAGAAAATCCACACAATCCTCACGATTTACCTTTGTCAATAAAGGAGCCACCGAATCGGGCATGGCAATAAAAAGAGTTTTCATATCCTGAGCGTACAATGAAAGCCCACATAACAGCATACCTATTACAAACAATGTCTTTTTCATCACATTTTCAAATTAAAATCCTCCAAAGATACATATTTTGTCAGCTTATTCCCAACCGCATTATATTTTTTTCTATTTTTGTCGGACTGATAACCAACTAAACAGGAAATGCTATGTATTTACACAAAGAGTTAGAGACCCTGACACGACCCGAAATTGAGAAACTACAATTGGAACGACTGCAAAAGACTGTCCGCCATTGCATGAATTCCCCTTTCTATAAACAACGGTTTGCCGAAAATCATCTGAGTCCGGAAGATATCCGTTCATTGGATGATTTACAGAAAATCCCGTTTACCACCAAACAAGATCTACGTGACACTTATCCTTTCGGACTGGCGTCCGTACCTTTGGAAAAAACAGTCCGCCTTCACTCATCCAGTGGAACAACCGGAAATCCCACTGTCATTCTGCATACCCAAAAAGACCTTGACGAATGGGCTAATGCAGTGGCCCGTTGTCTTTATATGGTAGGATTACGTCCGGGAGATATTTTCCAGAACTCTTCCGGCTATGGAATGTTCACCGGCGGGCTGGGCTTTCAATATGGTGCTGAAAGGCTGGGAATGCTGACTGTACCTGCCGCTGCCGGAAACACCAAACGCCAGTTGAAATTCATCTCCGATTTCGGAACCACCGCCTTGCACGCCATTCCCAGTTACGCAGCCCGTATGTACGAGGTAATGCAGGAAATGGGGATTGATCCGCGTCGTGACACCAAATTGAGAACATTGATCATAGGAGCGGAACCTCATTCCGAAGAACAACGCCGCCGCATCGAAGATATGCTGGGTGTAAAAGCCTACAACTCTTTCGGCATGTCCGAAATGTGCGGTCCCGGTGTGGCTTTTGAATGCCAGGAACAAAACGGATTGCATATATGGGAAGACTATTATATCGTAGAAATCATAATGAAAGGGCGCAGCGACGATATGATTATCCTGAAAGGGGTCAATATCTTCCCCATTCAGATTGAAACGATTTTATTGCAATTCAAAGAATTGGGCAGTGACTATCTGATCACACTCGAAACCGCCGAATCTAATGACGAAATGACTGTAGAAGTGGAATTGAGCCAACTGTTCACCGATGACTATGGACGCCTGCAAGCATTGACCCGGGAAATTACCCGCCAACTGAAAGATGAGATATTGGTTACCCCACGTGTGAAACTGGTACCCAAAGGAGCACTGCCTAAATCGGAAGGTAAAGCAGTCCGTGTGAAAGACTTACGTAAAACCTTTTAAAAAATAAGTTTATGACTATACAACAATTATCCGTCTTCATCGAAAACAAATCGGGGACACTACAGAAAGTATTGAACTTATTGAAAGAAGCAGGCATACAGCTGATTGCCTCTACCATTGCCGATACAGTAGAGTATGGCATTTACCGTATCATCTGCTCGGAACCCAAACGCGCATACGAGACGCTGAAAGAGGCAGGAATCTCCGTGGCACTCTCCGATGTGTTCGCCATCACACTAGACAATCAGCCGGGGCGGGCGGCAGACGCCATCACCATTTTCAGTGAAGCCCAAATAGGCATTACTTATCTGTATTCCTTCCTGTTAGGAAATAAAGGCATCTTGATTTTCCGGACAGACAATCCGGACAGAGCAAGGGAAGTGATTATTCTTAATAATCTCTCTTTTGTAGCCGAAAAAGATTTATCAACACTGATTTAAAGTATTCCTTGTAGGGGCGGAGCTGCGTGTCCGCCCCCACAATTATCCTCTGCGTTTCAAGAAATCCGTAGGACTTTCTCCGAAATATTCCTTGTAACACTTGGTAAAATAAGAAGGAGATGTAAAACCTACCTCATACGTTATCTCGGATATGGTTTTCTCAGAAGAAGCCAACAAAGAAGCAGCTTTCTTTAATCTGGCAATACGCACCAGTTCATTGGGAGAATAATTGGTAAGTGCCTTAATCTTACGATAAAGCTGCACCCTGCTTAATCCCATCTTACTGCCTAATTCTTCCACACTTAACTCAGAATCTGTCAAATTTGCTTCTATCAGCTCTCTGAAGCGCTCCACAAATCCTTTATCCACCTCGCTTACAGACTCTTTAGACAAAGTAATCTTATCTCCGAAAAACTGTTTCAACCGCTTATGGTTATCAATCAGATTCCGAAGACGCACCAGTAACAATTTGGAATTAAAAGGTTTGGAAATATAAGAATCCGCTCCACATTCAAACCCCTGTATCCGCTGTTCATCCAAAGAACAGGCAGTAAGCAACATCACCGGAATATGAGAAGTCTGTAATTCCATTTTCAGCTTCCTGCAACATTCCAATCCGTCCATCACCGGCATCATCACATCACAGATAATGGCATCAGGCACATATTTCATAGCTTTCTTTAATCCGGCATGTCCGTCGGCAGCCTCTATCACCGTATATTCCTCTTTCAATAATGATTTCACATAGCCACGTACATCCGCATTATCGTCAATTATCAAGATGCATTCCTTATTCTCATCCGGAAGCCTTTCTTCTGTTTCCGTTTCCTCCAATTCCTCCACCACCGTCGGCTGTGTAGTGTGCGGTTCCTGTATCCGATCTACAGACTGCTCCTCCACTATCTCCATAGGAATATCCACCGTAAACACTGTTCCTTTTCCTTCCACACTGTCCACCGTTATCACCCCGCCGTGCAACTCGACAAAAGCCTTTGCCAAAGCAAGACCAATACCTGAGCCCGCATGGTTCACATCCATCTGATAAAAGCGGTCGAAAATATGCCGGATGTGCCGGACAGAGATTCCCGAACCGGTATCAGCAACTACCAGACGGACATATCTTCTATTTTCCTCCTTTATTAAAGTAGAAAGTGTGACAGTGATAGTTCCATTCTCCGGGGTAAACTTAAACGCATTGGACAATAAATTAAAATAGACACGTTCCATCTTTTCGGCATCCAACGCCATCAGACAGTCTGTCCGGTCATCGTTCACGTCCAGAACAAAATGGATATGCTTTCTCAAAGCCAATGTTTGAAATGCATGGCTCCATTCCTGTAATTGCGCACGCAGGTCCATATTGGTTCTCACCAACTCCAGTTTACCATTTTCATACTTACGGAAATCAAGAATCTGGTTGACCAGCCTCAACAGAATATTCACATTCTTATGTACCACTTTCAATAAGGATCGTTGCTTAGAGGTCAAGTCTTTATCCTCTAAAAGCTGTTCCACCGGATCGGCAACCAAAGTAAGCGGAGTACGGAAATCATGAGAAACATTCGTAAAGAAGACCAGTTTGGCATGAGTCGCCTCTTCCAACTGCTTGGAGAGGCTGATCAGTTGGTCGCGTTGTTCCTCCAATTGTTTCTTTTGGCGGGATAACTCCATGTTCATCCGGTTCTTTGTCCAATACGCACGGACGATGATCGCCAATAAGGCAGCAAACAGTAACAGGATAATCAGACATGCATACAGAAACATGGTCTGGGCAGAGTATCTTGACCAATATTCGTCCACCTGATTATTCAGCCGTTCTATCTTTCCGTCCTGTTCGGCAATGTGGTCTGTCTGCAACTGCATGACACGGGCATTCGTTTTATCAACAAGGGCTGTTGATAACTTAGTATCCCGTTCATACGGACGCTTCTCCAAAATATCCATCGCCACCTGCATCACTTTATCTCCTCCGGTAGGGTAAATAAAAGTGGCATCCAACACCCCTTCCAGTACCTGCTCCACTCCATACCCCTTGCCAGGCAACGCATCAATACCGACAAACAACATTTCCTTTTCCAACTGTCGCTGTCTGGCCGACAAATAAGCCCCGACAGCCATGCGGTCATTTTGGGCAAAAACCAGATTTATATCCTTATTGTCTTGAAGTATGGAATCCATTTTCTCCCCAGCCACACTTTGCAGCCAGGCTCCGTCCACGCTGGCGGCAATTTCTATTCCAGGCTCTGCCTTCAAGGCATCCGCCAATCCTCTATGACGCTCCATAGCCGGAGTGGAACCTTCCAGTCCCGTTATCTCCAAAATCTTCCCTTTTCCACCCAAACGGTTCACAATATATTGTCCCACATCTTTGCCAATCTCACAATTATCAGCGCCCACAAAAGCCGTATAACGGTCCGACAAAATCTTACGGTCAATTACCACAACAGGTATTCCCAGCCCGTATGCCTTCTCCACAACAGGAGTGACAGCCGCCGCCTCATTCGGAGCGACAATCAATAAATCAACTTTCCTGTCAATAAAATAGTTGATATCTTCTATCTGATTCCGGCTATTATCTTTCGCGGTACGGATCTCCACCTCCACCCCATCATAAAACAAGGCTTCACGTACAATTTCATGATTCATTTTATGCCGCCATTCGTCATCACTACATTGTGAAACACCAATGTAATAGCGCGTATGTTTCTGACTGCACGATGTCAGAATTCCCATAAGGCATAAAATCAAAAACAAAAGATGTTTTTTCATGTTCCTCAAGGTATTTATAGATAACAAAGATAAAAGGTAACCGCCAATAAAACAAACATCTGCAAGAGAAAGTAAAAAAAGAACATCGCGAAGAACCTGATTACATCTACTTTGTATTTACAGGTTCTTCGCGATACAGCCTCAGACAATATGATTTCCAATCCAATTTGAATGAGTATCCGCAACCATTAAAATTTAAATCAACTCATTCTTTAAACGAGCCGGCAACTCAGGCATAGCCCCGTTTTGCGTACATACGTATGCAGAAACCTCAACAGCCAGTTTATGCGCCTCGGCAACCGGCTTTCCCTTCAAAATAGCAGCTACAAAAGTCGCCGTGAACGAATCGCCCGCACCTACCGTATCGGCCACCTCCACCTTCGGAGTCTCTACAAATGAAATCTCACCCGGAGTAAAGACATAACTGCCATTGACACCACACGTTAAAATCAACATCTTCAGATTATATTTCGCCAACAGAATCCAGCATTTATCCTGCAAGTCTATGCCGGGATAACCGAACATACGGCTCACTGTGACCAACTCCTCGTCATTAATCTTTAAAATATTACATTTTTTCATCGAGTTGCAAAGAATCTCCTTCGTATAGAAACCTTGGCGCAAATTCACATCGAAAATTTTACATTGTCCTTCTCCTTCGGGCATCACATCCAGAAAACGGTTGATTGTTTCCCTTGAAACCACACTACGCTGTGCCAACGAGCCGAAGCATACGGAACGGGTATTCTTTGCCAACTCCTCCAAAGCAGGTGTAAAAGGTATATTATCCCAAGCCACCCCTTCTTTTATATCATACATAGGTACCCCATTAGGGTCCAGTTCCACCTGTACGGTTCCTGTGGGATAAGGCACTTTCTCTATCTGATACTTCAAGTTCTTGCCATCAAAATTCTCAAGTATCTCATTACCCAGCTTGTCATCGCCAATCGCACTGACCACCCGGCTGTCAAAACCGAATTGTGACACATGATAAGCGAAGTTTGCCGGAGCACCACCAATTTTCTTTCCTTCGGGCAGCACATCCCATAGTGCCTCACCCATTCCTACGATGATTTGATTCATGATATTATTTACTGTTTACAATTAAAATCATTTCTTTATTTTCAAGGTATACATCAACAAATAGATAACTCCGACAGTCATCACCGCCACAGCGCCACTCTGCCCCATGGCATCACTGGCAACTCCCATGGCCAACGGAAATACCGTACCGCCGAACAGCCCCATAATCATCAATCCGGAAACTTCATTTTTCTTTTCGGGCATGGCAAACAATGCCTGCGAGAATATAATAGAGAACACATTGGAGTTACCGAAACCAATCATGGCAATGCAAATATAAATAATTGTTTCCGAATGGAATATAAATAATCCCACCATTGCCAGCAACATGAACACGACACTGAGAGCAAAGAAAGACTTTGCAGAAGCCTTTTGCAAGATAAAGGCTCCGAGGAAGCAACCCACCGTACGGAAAATAAAATAAAGACTTGTTGCAAAACCGGCCTCAGCCAATGTCATATCCAAACGCTCCATCAAGATTTTAGGAGCCGTTGTATTCGTACCGACATCAATACCGACATGGCACATGATCCCAATGAAAGACAAGAGAATAAACGGTTTTCCCAACAAGGAAAAGCACGCTTTGAAGCCGGACGCTTTATCGGGTTTCTCTTCCTCAATAGGGGTCAGCCCCAACAACACGATGGCAAAAACGGCTATCACCATATAAACAGGAAATAATACCCGCCAGCCAAGCCCGAAAGTAGGAATAGCCTGCATCGCTCCCCACATGGCAATGTAAGGGGCAAGAAAGGAAGCAATAGCTTTTACAAACTGACCGAAAGTCAATGTACTTGCCAACTTTTCCCCCGCAATAATATTACTCAGCAACGGATTCAAAGAGGTTTGCATCAACGCATTACCGATACCCAGTAAAGAGAAAGAAATCAACATAAGCGTATAGCCGTCGCCGAATATTGGGAGCAGCAAAGAGGCAAAAGTGACAATCAGACTCAGAAGAACTGTCTTCTTACGCCCTATCTTATTCATCAGAATACCTGTAGGTACGGAGAAAATCAGGAACCAGAAGAAGACCAAGGAAGGAAATATATTGGCTTGAGAGTCTGTCAGATCCAGATCCGCTTTTACATAATTCGATGCAATCCCCACCAGGTCTACAAATCCCATGGCGAAGAAACACAGCATCACCGGAATTAATTTGGCATACAGATTTTTATTGCTATTCATGGCTTTATACTTAGTTTACAAACCTAACTTATATATTGTGAAATTTGAAATCTTCATCTCTCCTCCTTTACTATAAAAACGCAAAGAGTTATAAGGTTCATTCGGGAATACCAGATTAGTCATGGCAACGCGGCCACCGTCAACAAACAACTCCACACTTCCATTATCCACAAAAACTTGAATTTTATGTGCCTTCGCGGTGTTTATCGGAGCCCAAGTACCCAAAGCAAAATCATTTTTATAATTCACCGTAACCTCTTTATAACGAGCATAACTTTCTTCGGTATCCAAATCATGCGGTTTTACCTTCTTGCCAAA
>PPYE01644187.1_pt1 | contig 11340 bp, 7 predicted proteins | sample 1559881 | NCBI WGS metagenome assembly PPYE01 (sample SAMN08240022, study PRJNA423297) | Human gut metagenome, whole genome shotgun sequencing project.
AATTAGGCCAAGACGTTCTAAAAGATATGCGCTTGGATATTTTTCAGCATTTGCAGAAATTATCTTTTTCCTATTTTGATAGTCGACCTCATGGTAAAATTTTGATTCGTGTTGTTAATTACATTAACACTCTAAGCGACTTACTGAGTAATGGTTTAGTAAACTTAATTTCAGATGTTTTTAACGTTATTATCACCTTGATTTTTATGTTTGCGATTAATACCCGCTTAACTTGGTATAGTTTGGCTTTAATTCCCTTATTAGTAGTGATGGTGTTGATTATTCAAAGCAAACAGCGTAAAGCTTATCAAGTTTTGAGTAATAAGCAGTCCAACTTAAACGCCTATATTCATGAAAGTATTGCTGGTATTAAAGTGACGCAGTCATTTGCGCGTGAGCAAGAGAACTTCCGAATTTTTAATGAAACTAATGAAGATAACCGGCGTACTTGGATGCATGCTGTTAAAATTCAGTTTCTACTTTGGCCAGGTGTGCAGAATATTTCGGTCATTACGATGTCACTGATTTATTTCGTGGGTATTCGTCAAATCGGCGTCGAAGTTAGTACCGGTACCTTGATTGCTTTTATTGGCTACATTAATAATTTTTGGAATCCAGTGATTAATATTGGCAATTTTTATAACTCACTCATTACGGCAACAGCTTATTTGGAACGAATTTTTGAAACTTTAGATGAAAAGCCTGAGATTATAGATTTACCTGGTGCTAAAGATTTACCACAAATTGCAGGCAACGTCACTTTTGAAGATGTTACTTTTCGCTATGAACCAGGCAAAGATATCTTAAAAGATGTTAATTTCCACGTGAAGCAAGGACAATCTGTCGCGCTTGTTGGGCCAACTGGTGCGGGTAAAACAACGGTAATTAATCTTTTGAGTCGCTTTTATGACGTTAATGAAGGTCGGGTATTAATCGACGGCCATGACGTTCGTGATGTCACTCTGGCTTCATTAAGACGTCAAATGGGGGTCATGTTACAGGATACGTTTATTTTCTCAGGAACGATTATGGACAATATTCGTTACGGTAAGTTGGATGCCACTGATGAAGAAATCGTCGCTGCCGCCAAAGTTGTCCGCGCTGACGATTTCATCAAGGATTTAAAGGATGGTTATCAAACACAAGTTGAAGAGCGCGGGAGTACTTTATCTGCCGGTCAACGGCAATTAATTGCTTTTGCACGGGTTTTACTGGCGGATCCACGGATCTTAATACTCGATGAAGCAACCTCGAGCATTGACACCAAGACAGAAGAATTATTGCAGTCTGGCTTGTTGGCATTACTAGAAGGACGGACCTCATTTATTATTGCCCACCGCTTGTCCACAATTAAAAATTGCGACCAAATCTTCTATGTCGATGGTGGCACTATTGCCGAACATGGTACGCATGACGAATTAATGGCCGCTAAAGGCTTATATTACCGCTTGTACCAATCGCAATATGATATGTTGCGGATGGAAAGAGAATAGCATTCTTTATTTTGTAGACAAACAACTATAATTTGGAAATAGAAGCGCTTTCTTAGTTGGGTTATGCTATTCTCTGAAATTTAATCATACTGGCCTTATTGTAGGCTATTGATATTAGGGAGAGGATTAAATGATTGAGTGGCAAGGTTTAAATACTGAACAATTAAGAGCCGTTAATTTATTACTTAGTGATCGACCAATGAGTGATCAACATATTATTGTTGATTGTCAGCAGCAAGAATCTGGATTAAAAATAACCCGCCAAGGCGACAAAGGAACATTAGCTTTTGGTAGTCAAGCGGAATTGATGCACGGTGTAGCTATTTATACAGGCTTAGCCGTTGAGAAGCAAGAATTTACAATTGAAGAACAACCACACTTTGATTTAATGGCGGCAATGCTTGACGTTGCCCGTAACGGTGTTTTAACCGTTGAGATGTTAAAGACATTTATTCGTCGCATCGCTAGTATGGGTTACACTGAATTATGGCTTTATTTAGAAGATTTATTTGAAGTGCCAGAAGAACCTTATTTTGGGCGTCAGCGTGGCCGTTATTCTCAAAAAGATCTTCATGAAATTGCCTTATATGGCGATGAGCTTGGCGTCACAATTGTACCGGCCGTTCAAACCCTAGCCCACGTTCATAATGCTTTAAAATGGGAAGCTCATCACGATGTTAAAGATACCGACGATACGTTACTAGTCAATGCACCTGCTACGCGTACTTTTGTTAAACATATTTTACAAGCAGCCAGTGCGCCGTTTACAACAGATAAAATTCATGTTGGCATGGATGAAGCTTACCAATTAGGACGCGGATTATATATTGATAAGAATGGTCATTATACGGATCAACAAATTTTGATTCAAGATCAGTTAAAAATGGTCGTTGAGCTAACGGAAGAATTGGGGTTACATCCTTATATGTGGAGTGATATGTGGTTTACAATTGCTTCACCAAAGCATGAGATGTATGATCCTGATGTGCATTTTACTCCTGAATTTAAAGCACAATTACCAAAAGTAGGTCAGGTTTATTGGGATTATTATCATGAAGATGAGCAAACTTACTTAGATCGTTTTGCACAACATTTTGAATTGAGCGATGATGTTGTTTTTGCTGGCGGTATTTGGACTTGGGGTTCAATGGCACCTGACCAAAGTAAAATGTTGGCTACAGTTCAAGCTGGTTTAACTGCCGCTAAGAAAGCCAATGTTAAGCAAGTTGTTGCAACGATGTGGTTTGATGATGGCGCCGATACACCAGTTAGTGCTTCTTGGTATGGGCTACAAGCTTTTGCCTCTTATCAATATCATGATCAAGTTACAACTGCTACGATCGATGAAGATTTTAGATTAACACAAGCTGAATCTGCGGATTTCTATCATATATTAGATCGGTTTGATAACTTTACGGGCCAAGTTAATGTTGATGCAGATAATCCAAGCAAGATTGTGCTTTATGAAGATCCAATTATTCAAAAATACGAACAAAATTTAAGCCAAGTTGATTTGCAACCACAATGGCAACAACTTGTAGAGGATCTAGGAACAATGCGATTGCGGCCTGATGATCAATTAATGGTGACCTATTATTATCATCTAGCTCAGACACTAATTGCTAAAGATCTTGTTCTGAAAAGTGTTGCGCATTTACGGACCGCTGATGCAAGTATTACCGCTGGTAATGAAGCAATTGCTAATTTACAAAGTTATCAGCAACAATTAACCCAATTTAGTCAATTATCACGACAATTATGGCATCAACAACGTCGAGGTAATGGTTATGAAATTATTGATGTTCGAATTGGCGGTCAACTATCACGTTGTGCTACTTTGATTTGGCGGATTCAAGAGTGGCAAGCAGGTCGCGATGATTTGGCAGAATTACAAGAACCACTATTATTAATGGATAAGAAGAATAATGGTCTAATTGGGCACGGCTTGTATAAAGAAATTGTTAGTGCCTGTGACTTATCATTTTAATTCAAAAACAAAACGGGGCTGTGACAAAAGTCAGATGCCTTTGCTTAAATTGGGAAAAAGCTAAATCCGAACTCGGATTTAGCTTTTTTAGTTTGATGCTCACCATCTAAACAATTTTTAGAACACTCTTTTTTGATTAATTTATTATTTAGGTACTCAATTCTATAGTTTAAAGATTAAAGACCTTGAATTTTTAGAGAAAGACCTTAAATATGTAGATTGTTACCGTTTACAAAAGCGGTTACTATTATAAATGAATTAAGAAAGGAGGGAAAATGATGAAACAAGAAGTTGCCACTCCGGAGAATGTTTCAACAACGCCGCAGAAAAAGAAAGAAAACTTTTTCCAACGCTTGTGGGCCAATCGAGTTTTTCTTATGATGGTTGCTCCCGGTACAATCTTTTTAATCGTTTTCTTCTATATTCCTGTATTAGCCAACGTTGTTGCGTTCCAAGATTTTCAATATTCAGATCAAGGATTTATTTACAGTATTATGCATAGTCCTTGGGTAGGACTTGATAACTTTAAATTCTTCTTCAAGTCTGCTGATTTCTGGATTGTTTTACGAAATACAGTTGGTTACAATTTAACGTTCTTATTATTAAATTTCTTCTTTGCTATTTTCTTTGGCGTTGTGATGAGTCAATTACGCAATGCCCGCTTACTTAAAGTTTACCAAACGTTAATGTTGTTTCCATACTTCTTATCTTGGGCAATCTTGGCTTACTTTGTATATGCCTTCTTAAGCTCAGATAAAGGTATTTTGAACCATATCATTCAGTCCTTTGGTGGAGCACCAATCGACTTTTATAATTCTCCGTGGGTCTGGCCGTTTATTATCATCTTCCTAGGTGTTTGGAAAGGTATCGGATACAACAGTATTCTCTACTTTGCCACTGCCATGGGAATCGATCCGGCCTACTACGATGCAGCAATGATCGATGGTGCCAGCAAGTGGCAACAGATTAAAAATGTTACCTTGCCACATATTTTACCAATTGCAACCTTAATGTTGATTTTGAATATTGGTGGTATCTTCCGTAGTGATTTTGGTCTGTTCTACTTGATTCCGCGTGGATCTGGTTCCTTGATAAATGTGACGCAAACGTTTGATACTTACATTTATCGCGCTTTAACAACAACTAACGATATTGGCATGTCAACGGCGGCTGGTTTAATGCAGTCAGTTGTTGGGGCATTACTAATCGTTGTTTCGAACTGGATTGTTCGACGGAAGCATCCAGAATCTGCACTGTTTTAGGGGGTTACATCAATGCGCAAAAAGAAACATATTTCAGCAGTTGAAATTCGCAAATTTAGTGCAGGGACCAATTTGTTCTTTAATATTTTTCTTGCAATTTTTGCTATAAGCTGTATCTTACCATTCTTCTTTATCATCATTCTTTCATTAACAAAAGAATCAGATATTACGACTTATGGTTATCAATTCTGGCCTAAACATTGGGCAAATACCAGTTATGTTTACTTAGCCAAAATGGGTCATCAAGTTTTAACATCCTTAGGTGTCACTGTCTTTATTACAATTGTTGGTACGGTTATGAACAGTTTGTTTAGTTCAACTTATGCCTATGCAATTTCTCGACGTGATTTTGCCTATGCCAAATTCTTTACAATTTTTGCATTAATCTCAATGCTGTTTGTTCCAGGTATGGTACCAACTTACTTAATTGTTACCCAAATGTTAGGATTACAGGATAATATCTGGGCCTTGGTATTACCGATGAGTTTCGGTGTTTATAATGTATTGATCATGCGATCGTTCTTTAAAACATCGATTCCTGAGGCCATTATCGAATCTGCTCGAATTGACGGTGCATCTGAAATGCGGATTTTCCGCAGTATCGTTGTACCATTAGCAATTCCTGGTATTGCAACAATTAGTTTGTTCACATCACTTGGCTATTGGAACGATTGGATGAATGCGTTACTGTATATTAATAGTGATCAACTAATTCCATTACAGTACTTATTAGTTAAGATCCAAAATAATATTCAAGTTATGACGCAACAAATGCAAAGTGGTGGTTCTGCAATCATGACACAAAATATTCCGACTGAGGGGATGCGTTTTGCCGTCGTTGTAGTTGCTACTTTACCAATTGCCTTAACTTATCCATTCTTCCAAAAATACTTTGTTAAGGGTATGACAATCGGTGGTGTCAAGGGTTAGATTGGACGTTTAAATTTGGTTATTAAAATGTTCCGGGGAGGAATAATAATGAAAAAGTGGATTAAGAATTTAACTGTTGCCGGTGTGGCAACAATGAGTTTATTAGCACTTTCTGCTTGTGGTAATTCTAAGAAGGCAGAGTCAAGCAGTAAAACAACAGTTTCAATGTACATGCCTGGTGATAAGCCTAAGAACTACACAGCTATGATTAACAAGGCGAATAAAGAAATTCACAAGACTTATAAAGACATCGATTTAAAGATGAACTTTATTGGTTGGGGCGACTATCAACAAAAATATAACGTAATGGTAACTTCTGGCGATGACTATGATTTAGCCTTTGCACAGAACTATCCAGCTAACGCTGCTAAAGGCGCTTATGCAGATATTACGAAGTTATTAAAGAAAGATGCTAAAAAAGCATACGATGCTGTTGATCCTGCATACTGGAAAGGCGTTACCGTTAACAATAAGATTTATGGTTTCCCAATCAATGCCAATGTTTATGCACAAAATGCTTTGACATTCAATCAAGATTTTCTAGATAAATATAAGATTGACATTAACAATGTTAATTCTTATAAGAGTATGGAACCAGCATTAGCTAAGTTCCATAAAGAAAACCCTGGCGTCGCTGCCTTTGCTATTGGCCAAGGTTTTAAAGCTTCACCTAAGAGCATGGACTTTCCTCTAGGTAATGGTTTACCATTTGCTATTGATTCCAGTGGCAAGAGCAAGAAGATCATGAATGCTTATGATACACCAGAAATGCAAGATATCTTGAAGACTTTACATGGCTTCTACCAAAAAGGTTACATCCCTCAAGATGCAGCAACTGCAACAACTCAATATAACTTACAAGACAACACTTGGTTCGTTCGCCAAGAAACACAAGGACCATACGATTATGGTGATACCACTTTAATCAACAACGCTGGTGGCAAGAAGATGATCTCTAAACCAATTACAGATCCATACAAGTCTTCTGCACAAGCACAAGTTGCCGTTTGGGCTGTTTCTAAGACATCTAAGCATAAAGAAGCTGCTGTTAAAGTATTGAACTTATTGAACACTGATAAGACACTTTTAAACAATATTACTTGGGGTCTTGAAGGTCAACAATGGAACTTTACTGACAAAGCTAAAGGCAAGATTAAGATTACTGACAAGTACAAACCGAACTACTTCATCGGTGCTTGGATGATGGGTAATAACAACATCCTTTACACACAAGATTCTGTTACAAATGAAATGATTGACAAACGTGATCAAGGCATTAAAGATGCTAAAGAATCTGTAGCTCTTGGCTTTAATCCTGATACAAGCAAAGTTAAGACAGAAGTTACTAACTTATCTAACGTTATGAGTAAATATCTTGATATTTTAAACACAGGTACTGCTGATCCTGTTTCAACAATCAAGAAGATGGATAAGGAATTGAAGGCTGCTGGTTACGATAAAGTACAAGCAACTTTACAAAAACAATATAACGACTTCTTAGCTAAGAAATAATTCCGATCTTTTATGATTGGCAAGTTGAATAAGCATTAAGTTCAAAATACCTAGACCATAGTTGATCTAGGTATTTTGTTGAGTTAACGGTCATATTTCAGGTGGAATATGAGATTTAACGAAAGATGATCGATTTAAAAAGTTGGTCAAGATGTAGGCATGGTAAGTTGCAGAAAATTAGGTTTAGAAAGCATTGATTTTCTGATATGCTAAGATAGATATCTGAAGGATAAATGTTGATTGAATGAGGAGATAGAACAATGATTGGACAAACGGCCCAGAATGTTTTTATTAAAGTTTATGTCATTTTTTTAATGACGATTTATTTTTGGATTTTTACAGTTGCGGGTTTGGTTGTTTTGGGCATCGGTCCGTCATTACGAGCAGTAACTGAAATGTTTATGGATAATCAATGGCAATATCAGAATTATCATCTCAAAGATGGCTGGCGCCAATTTAAAACTAACTTTTGGCAAATCAACTTACATGCCTGGCTATTTTTGGGCATATTAGCTATCCTAGCCTATAATTTGTATTTAAGTACGCAAATCAAAGAAGCTTGGATCTTGATTATTCAGTTTATTATCATTTTTGCGATTGCGATGGCTTTTAGCTTAGGTATTTTTACCTTACTCATTCGCTCGCGTTATGACGTTTCTTTTGCTAATGCACTTAAATTGGCTACAGCTCAATTCTTTAGTAATTTCTCCCGATTATTGTTGTTCTTAATTATGACAATTGCGTTAATAATGGCTGCTGCTAAGTGGCCTGGAATTATCCTGTTCTTAGCACCAGGAGCGTATATTGTCTTTGCAAATTGGTTCTCACGCAAGTGGTATAAACAAATAGATAACTTCCTATCGTAAATCAACAAAGTTGGAGGAACGATTAGATGAAGTCAAGTTTTATTAGATTAATTAATCTTTATACCGCTGTTTTGACGATAACGGTGATTGTCGCCACGGCCTTATTTGCTTGGTCTAGTGTTCGAAACTATAATTCGGAATTAAGTCAAGCTGAAACAACCGTTATAACGCAGCTTTCAGAATCAATCGCTCAAAATCAACAAGTTGCAACCCAATTTGCAACGCAATTAGTCGATAATCCAGATACTATTCAGAACATTAACAAGTATTTTTCGACATCGCTAACTAAATATAGTGACTATGCAACTGATGCAACAATTGCTTCAGGGAAATATTTTTTCTGGCCTAATGAGGTACGAACGTTTCTGATGCAGCATGAAAATATCAATAAATTGACGTTACGTCTTGCTGATCAGAAGCAGGTTTTTGTAGCCACACAAGATAATCCCGGTGGGAAATTAGTCTCCAGTAAAAGTAAGTTAGCTCATGATCCTTTAGCAGTTACAGCACCATTAATTAATCAGTATACGTTAGAAACGGATGGCGTCGTGGGAATTATGTTCAGCCAACGCGAGTTAAAGAAACGTTTCGCTCAACTGACAACGATTCGCCCAATGCAAATTTTAATGCGCACGGATCAAAACGAGCCGGCTTTTTACTTTGCCGGTGAACACGTTCCTGTATCCGAACAACGAATTATTAAAAAAGCAGCTAATCAAAAACGCTTGGATGATCTACACGCCTATCAAATTATTAAAAAAGTGTTGCCTGCAGGTTCTACCATTTTAATGGTGGTGAATCGCGCGAAATTCTTCCAATTAACATTTTTACAGATTTTACCATCTATGTTATTTGGACTAATTTTATTATTGCTTTTAAGTGGGGGACTTCGGTTAACCTTCCGTCATTATCAAAAACAACTGGGCACTATTGTTGATACAGTCGCAACTTTTAGTAAGGGTAATCTTGATGCACGGGTTGCTATTATCCCACAGAATACTGATCTACAGGTTTTGGCGGTGGGAATTAACAATATGCTAGATGAGATTCATAATCATGTTTATACGATCTATCAATTAAAGATTGCCAATCAGTCGGCCAATATTCGGGCACTTCAAGCACAAATTAATCCGCATTTCTTATCTAATACGTTAGAATATATTCGAATGGCGGCTATTGATGCTAATCAGCCGGAGTTGGCTAATGTTGTTTATAATTTTGCGGCTTTATTGAGAAACAACACTGATTTTTCGCCACAAAGCACGTTAAAAGATGAGTTATCTTTTGTTGAAAAATATGTTTTCTTATATCAAGTGCGTTTCCCTGATCGTTTAGCTTATCAAATTAAAACAGACCCTAGTGTTGCTAGCGTTCGCTTGCCGAAATTTACCTTACAGCCAATTGTCGAAAACTATTTTGTACATGGTGTTGACTTTAGGCACACAGATAACGCGTTGAGTATTAAGTCTTGGCGTGATGGTGTTCAAATTAATATTTTAGTGAAAAATAATGGTCGCCCGCTTACACTAGAGCAATTACAAAAGATTAACAGTGAAATGCGTGATCCTAATAATGTTGAAGAACGTACGTCAATCGGGTTACAAAATGTTTATTTACGAATGAAGGATTATTTTGGTGATTCTTTTGATATGTCAATCGATAGCGATGGTAAGCAAGGCGTTGAATTGCGGATTTGTTTTAAAGACGAGGTGAACGGTGAAGATGCTGAAAGTCATGATCGTTGATGATGAGTATATGTTACTGCGGGGATACCGTAAAATTATTGATTGGAACAGTCTTGGCCTGGAACTGGCTGTCACTGAACAAAATCCAGCGCAGGCTCTCGAAATATTACGACATGAACCAATGGATATTTTAATATCTGATATGAATATGCCTGAGATTGATGGCCCCACTTTTGTAGCTCAGGCCAAAAATATTCGACCAAATATGGAATTAATTGTTATTTCTGGTTATTCTGATTTTGATTATGTTCGCGCTGGTTTGCGTCAACATGCTGTAAACTATTTGCGTAAGCCAATTGATACGCAAGAACTAGTTGAAACATTACGCGGTGCTATTGCCCAAATTGAGCAGCGACATGTTCAGCTTCAAAATGATAATTTGGCTAAGCAACTTCAAATTCGCGCGCTATTAATGGAAAATAGTGAAGAAAAACGTGCCAAATTAGTTCAACAGCTGCGGTTAGATTTTCTCGATCCCAAACAAATTATTCGTTTAATTGGTGTGCTCAATCCGTTACCACCGGAAGAGCTTGCAGATTATTTAAATAATGCTGCCAATATTTGTGGTTATTTTACGCGTAATAAGGACTACATTATTTTATTTCAAGGTAGCAATATTGCGCTGAATAATTTTGTTAATCATGCACCACAAAGAGTGGGCGATTCACATCGACCAATGTTAATTGGCACTGCAATTACAACACCTTCGGCTTTACCTCATGCTTATGAAAAATTAAAAACAGAGATTGCTCGGCAGTATTTTTTTGAGATTCCGGCGGGATTACAAGTCTTAGTCGAAAATGAAAAATCTAATGAGATGCCGATACTACCAGGTTATTCTGAAGTTAAAAAGGCAATGTCTGGTCTAGATCAAGAGGCATTTAAAAATTGGTTTTTGAAGCAACTGCAACAATTAGAAGCAGCTCAGGCAACTGATATTTTAGTTCGTCAGTTTGCATTAATTGTCTTAATGGTTTTAAGTGAGCGGTTGTCTATTATGAATGTAAAATCTAGGGCAATTGCGTCAATTAATGAAGCGACAGTTGTTTCCAAGATTGTCCAGATCATTATGACTGTCTTTGAACAAACTACAGAAGATAAACGGAAGTTTTCGCATAACGTTTTAGCGACTTGCCGAATTGTGGAGCAGCGTTATCGCGAGGCACTATCGTTGAGTTCTGTTGCTGAGGAACTTCATTTAAATCCAGTTTACTTAGGACAATTATTTAAACAAGATACTGGCCGTAGTTTCTCGCAATATTTAAATGATTATCGAACCAATATTGCCTTGGATATGTTGCATAATTCGAATTTAGATGTTAATTATATTGCGACTGAAGTTGGTTATCAAAACCAAAGCTACTTCTATAAAATTTTTAAACAACAGACAGGTATGACGCCGTTAGAATATCGTGAAGGCGCCGGTATGACCTCATAAAATAAAAAAGCCCTGAAGATTTTTAACTAATGAAGTGCAACAGAAAAGTTAGACAAAAATAAATAGTTTTACGCGCTTAAGGTATGTTTCCGATATTCACATGGAGA
>PPYE01502197.1_pt1 | contig 11335 bp, 8 predicted proteins | sample 1559881 | NCBI WGS metagenome assembly PPYE01 (sample SAMN08240022, study PRJNA423297) | Human gut metagenome, whole genome shotgun sequencing project.
CGGCTATGTAACAAAGGATGAGTACCTAAGCGGAAATATTAGAGATAAGATTGCCATTGTAGACAGCTACCTTGCAAAGCTAAGACAGACCGAAAGAGAGTTACCTCATCTTGGCTATGCGGAAGATGGCAAAGAAAAAGAGCTGATAAGCTATGAGATGAACCGTTTGGAATACCAAAAGGCAGAGCTTACAAAAGTTCTTCCAAAGGAGCTTGAAGCAAGTGAAATCAATGTAAGACTCGGAGCTACTTGGATACCGATTAAGGATATAGAAAAATTCATCTTTGAAACGCTTAAAACTCCGGGATATGCCAAATGGGATATTAAGGTTAAATTTTCAAACCTCACAAGTGAATGGAATGTAGAAGGCAAAAGCAGGGATAGAGGAAATGATCTTGCGGAAATGACCTACGGTACATCAAGGGTAAATGCCTATAAGCTGATTGAAGATGCCCTAAATTTAAAAGAAACAAAGGTATTTGACCAGATTGTAAATTCGGACGGCTCAAAAACTTCTGTGCTAAATAAAAAAGAAACGCTTCTTGCAGGACAGAAGCAGGAGCTTCTAAAAGAAGAATTTAAGAATTGGATATTTAGTGATCAGGAAAGAAGAAACAGGCTTGTAAAGCTATATAATGAGCGTTTTAACTCCATCCGTAACAGAGAATATGACGGAAGTAACCTTTCTTTTGAGGGAATGACCACAGAAATTGATTTAAGATCTCATCAAAGAAATGCCATAGCAAGAAGCCTTTATGGAGGAAATACCCTCCTTGCTCATGTGGTAGGAAGCGGTAAGACCTTTGAGATGGTGGCTTCCGCAATGGAAAGTAAAAGACTTGGAATGTGCAGTAAATCTCTTTTTGTCGTTCCGAATCACTTGACAGGGCAAATCTGCAGAGAGTTTATGCAGCTATATCCGTCAGCTAATATTATGGTGGCAGATAAGAAAGATTTTGAGCCGAAAAACAGAAAAAGATTTATCGGCAAAATTGCCACAGGAGAGTATGATGCCGTTGTCATCGGGCATACGCAGTTTGAAAAAATCCCGATGAGTAAGGAATATCAGGAGAAGCATATTCAGGATCAGATTGATGAAATCATAAACTATGTAGAGGAATACAAGCATGACAGAAATCAGAACTTTACGGTAAAGCAGCTTGAAAAAACAAAGAAAAAACTTGAAACAAGGCTTGAGAAATTAAACGATGATTTTAAGAAAGATGATGTCATTACATTTGAAGAACTTGGCGTAGATAAGCTCTTTATTGACGAGGCACATAGTTACAAAAATCTCTATCTTTATACAAAAATGAGAAATGTAGCAGGCATTGGGCAGTCTGAAGCCTTTAAGTCCTCCGATATGTTTATGAAGTGCAGATACATGGATGAAATGACAAATGGGAAAGGCATTGTCTTTGCCACAGGAACGCCTGTAAGTAATTCCATGACCGAGCTTTATACCATGCAGCGTTATCTTCAGTACGATAACCTTAAAAAGAATAATTTGGAGCATTTTGACTCTTGGGCTTCTACCTTTGGGGAAACACAATCAGCTTTTGAATTATCTCCTGAAGGTACAGGATACAGGGTTAAGACAAGATTTTCTAAATTCTATAACCTTCCTGAACTAATGAGTATGTTTAAAGAAGTGGCAGACATTCAAACGGCGGATATGTTAAATCTTCCAACACCTGAAGCACACTATGAAGTTATTAAAACCTTGCCAAGTGAAGAACAAAAGGAAATCTTGAAGAGCTTATCTGAAAGAGCTGATGATGTAAGAAATAGAGTGGTAGAGCCTGATGAAGATAATATGTTGAAAATCACGAATGACGGCAAGAAACTTGCATTGGATCAGCGTTTAATCAACCCTTTACTTCCCGATAATCCTGACAGTAAGGTTAATGTCTGCGTGAAAAATGTCTTTAGTATTTGGGATAAGACGAAAGAGAATAAGTCAACACAGCTTCTGTTTTCCGATATGTCAACTCCAAAAGGTGAAGGAGAGTTTAACATCTATGATGATATTAGAGAAAAACTTGTGGCAATGGGAATACCGAAAGAAGAAATTGCCTTTATCCATGAAGCAAATTCTGATAAGCAAAAGGATGAACTCTTTGCAAAGGTAAGAAAAGGCGAAATTCGTATTTTGATGGGATCGACTCAGAAAATGGGAGCCGGCACGAATGTTCAAAATAAGCTGATTGCACTTCATGATTTAGATGTCCCATGGCGTCCTGCGGATCTTGAACAGAGAGCAGGAAGAATTGTAAGACAGGGAAATGAAAATAAAGAGGTTAATATCTATCGTTATGTAACGGAGAATACCTTTGATGCTTATCTTTGGCAGACCATAGAAAATAAGCAGAAATTCATTTCTCAGATTATGACCAGTAAAACACCTGTCAGAGTGGCGGAAGATGTGGATGAAAGCAGCCTTAACTATGCAGAGATTAAGGCACTTGCAACAGGTGATCCAAAAATCAAGGAAAAGATGGATCTGGATAATGAGGTTACAAAACTTAAAATGCTGGAAGCAAACTATAAGTCCAATCGTTACAGATTAGAAGATAAGGTTGCTAAAAACTATCCGGAAGAAATCGCAAGAACAGAAAAACTAATTGAAGCTGTTAAGAAAGATATAGTAAGTGTAGAGCCTAAAGCGGAAGGTGAGGAAAAGTTTACTTCCATTACCATTGCGGGAGAAAAGATTACCGATAAGAAATTAGCCGGAGAAAAGCTGCTTGAAGCTATTTCTAAAGTAAAAATCAATGAAAGCAAGGTTATAGGTAAGTATAGAAACATGGATTTAGAGGTAAGTTACAACTTCTTCACCAATGAGCATAACTTCAGCTTAAACGGTGCTGCAAAGCATTCAGGAGAGCTTGGAACAAGTGCAGATGGTAATATCACAAGACTTGATAATGCTCTTGAGAAAATGCCTGAGAAATTAAAGAGACTTGAAGAAAAACTCATCAGCACAAAGGAACAACTGGAAAATGCTAAAGAAGAATTAAAAAAGCCATTTGAAAAAGCGGAAGAATTAAAGTCTAAGATACTAAGGCTTGCTGAGTTAAATAAGCTCCTTGATATGGGAGAAGTGGAAGAAAAGAGAAATGACAATCCTCTTGTGGAAGATGTAAAAAGAGCTATCATAGACTTTTGCAACAGAGAATATGAAGAAAACCATAGTTATGATGAGTTTGATACTCTATATCCTGACTTAAAGCACATCGGCATCGCCTATACCAATACACCTGACGAAAGACACGGCATCCAATATGAGCTTAATTTAGAAGCTAAAACATGGACACAGTATATTGATGATACTCCAATCAAAACAGAGAGCTTCGACTATGAAAACAAGGGAGAAAATGAAGCTCTAAGGAATATGAAAAATGAAATAGAGCTATCCTCTTTTGAAGATTTAGTCTATGTGGATTCCGAGGACTTAAAGGCAGCTCTCGGACTGGACATTGATGATGAAGGAAACTTCTATGATCCGCTTGCAAAAGACCTCGATAATGACGGTATTCCTGATAGATATGACAATGACTTTAAGGACAGTGATTATTTTGAGTCAACTTATGATGTGGAGGACAATCTTCATAGTAAAGAAGAAATCACACAAAAATCAGAGGATAAGCCATCTATTTTAGGACAGATAAAAGCTTATCAAAATGAAAGTAAAACAGAAGAAAAGCAAAAAACAAAAGAACAGGAAATTTTAAGATAAGGGAGCGAACAGCTCCCTTTTACCATGAAAGGAGATATAAAAACATGGATTACAAAACAATAAGGGATAGGATTGAAGATATGGTAAATGATAATCACAAGGACTTTGTTAAGGCGGTTATCAGCATGGAAAAAGGAATTAACGATGAAGGTGCTTTGGATAAGCTCTATGACGCTTATATGGACAATGACACCGTTAATTTGCTGCATGAAGAATTCGACTATATGATTGAGGATTTAAGGGAACAGGGACAGATAAAAGACTTTCCCTATGTTCAGGGGGAAAAAGATGCCCTTATAAATATCGTTGGAAATGTTGTCGGTAAGGTAGATGTTGTTGAGAGAGAAAACAAAAACGGAGAAGCCTTCAAGGTAGCGAATTTTTCCGTAGTATCCAAAGATGATGAAGGTAACAAGATATATCATAATTGTTCCGCTTATGGAGAAAAACGTGATATTCCAAAGGACTTTAAGCAGGGAGATTTTGTTAAGCTCTTTGGACAAATCAGAACTTCCATTGATGATAACGGCAAGGAGCATAGTAATGTCAGGATACTTTCTTCAAAGCTCTTAAAGGCAAAGGAACAAATGAAAGGACAGGAGGTAAAGAAAGAATCTGTACTTGGAGCTATCAAGAAATATCAAGCTGAAGATAAGGAAAAGCCAAAGGAAAAGAAAGAAGCAAACAAAGAAGCTGAGAGATAAATTTATGGTCGGTGTGGTCTTAGGGCTGCACCGTCTCTTTTTTTATTTGTGTGAGTTCGATTAAAGAGAATATATTTATGAAAAAAGTATATTTTATGGTATAATGTAATGAATATAGTTTTCTTGAACGGAGGATAAGAATGAGGTTTTTTAGTTATAAAAGATTGTTCAAAAAACTCATTGATTTAGATATGACAAATAATGAATTGATGGAAAAGGCAAAAGTAAGTAAAAGTACATTTTACAAAATGAAAAACGGACAAAATGTAACTACGGATGTTTTGCTTAGAATTTGCAATGCTTTGGATTGTGATATTGAAGATATAATGGAATGTATAGAGGAAAGGTAATAAAATGTGGAAAGACAGTGAATCAAATATAGATTATATAGATTTTGAGTATATTGCGGAATTGGTTAATGAGATAGTGATAGATGATAGTTTACTTCCTGCGAGTATAGGTGTTTATGGTGATTGGGGTAGTGGAAAATCAAGCATTATGTCAATCAGCCAAGAAGAACTATGCAAGAAAGATAATGCTGCTCTGATAATAAACTTTAATGCATGGTTGTTTGAGGATTATGGAGATGCTAAAAATACTGTAATTAATTGCATATTAGATCAAATAGAAGAAAGAATAAAAAATAAAGAAACATTGAAAGATAAATTTAAACATTTAAGAAAAAGTATTAGTGTTTTTGAATTGTCTACTGCATTAATAAAAAATTCTTCCACAATAATTTCATCGATACTAAATCCATTAAATTTTGTTGGAGTAGCAGAGAATACAAGTGAGGACATAGTTGAAAGTATTGAAGGAATAAAAAATAGATACGAGGCAATTGTATCTCATGAGTCATTAAGAAATGATGTAGCAAATTTTAGGAATGACTTTGGCAAACTGATAGAAGACAGTGACATTTCTAGAGTAGTGATTTATGTTGATGAAATGGATAGGTGCTTACCAGATACTATTTTAGAAATATTTGAAGCTATGAGATTATTTTTATTTACTGGGAAAGTTGCTTTTGTATTTGGTGCTGATGAAAGACAGATAGCATATGCAATTCGTCAAAAGTATTCTGATAGTATTTTTGAAACAGAACATAAAATTAATATTGGTAAAGAGTATTTAGAAAAAATAATTCAATATCCTATACGAATTCCTACAATGACAGTACCAGAAACAGAGATGTATTTAACGTTTTTATTTTGTTCAAAGTTTTTATCAAAGGAAGATTTTCAATCTTTAAAAAATGATTGTATTAATCAATTTAGAGCAAATACATCAAGATTTGAGCTTCCAGATAAAGTAGCAGAATTTACCAACTCTAATGATATTTCAAATTTTTATAGTTTATCAAGAAAGATATCATACCTATTAAATAGCGGATTAAATGGCAATCCAAGACAATTTAAGCGTTTTCTAAATGAATTTGAAATGAGGAAGAAGGTCGCAAAGTTAAAAAAAATAGAAATTGATGAAAAAGTGCTTGTGAAAATGATGATGCTTCAATATGTTAAGCCAAATATATTTGCTGACTTTATTGAATTATATGGTAAAGGAAACTTGAATATGTGTCTAAGTCTGTACAAAACAGATGATGAAGAACATGAAGGGCAAGTATCTAAAAAAGAATCGAAAACAAAAAATAATAAAAGTAATTTTGAAAAGAAGTGGGATGACGAATGGTTTGAGCGATGGATGAAAGAAGAACCCAGTATAAAAGAGGAAAATTTAGAGCCATACTTTTATCTATCAAGAGGCACTAATGATGTATTTAATTATTCTTCAAACATTAAACTTTCTGAACCTGCAAGAAAGATAATTGATGCTTATATGGGTGAACACGATATTCTCATTACTCGTGCAAGTTCCGAAATAAAAAATATTTCTATCGTTGAATGTAATCTGATGGTTGATGAATTATATAATGCGTTTATAACAGAAAGTGCAAAGAAAAATATTAATGTAATTAAAGGACTTGTGGAAATAGCATTAAATAAAAGAGAATGTTTTGGAACTGTATTAAGCAAATTGAAATTGATTCCTGCTGATAGTATTAATATAGCTATGATAGTTCATATAGATGGATTAAAAGCTATAAATGAAGATGAAATAAACAAATTAATTTCTACATGGGAGAATGACAATTTAAAACTAAAAAAACATTAGGGAGGTTGAAATGGGAACATCAAGTTCATTTAAAGGAAAAGTAGGTAATGCATTATTACCGAATGATTTTAATACAAGTGATGAATTGACTGATGAAAATGATAGTAATGCAGCTAATCAAATTAATGATGAAAATAAAAATATTCAGGAAAAAGAAAATAATATAAATTGGACTTCAGCAAAGACCTCCATGAGTAAATACATATCTTCTGCTGGTAAGGTAGGCTCGCCTAGAAGTATTGTGAGAAACTATATAAAAGCATCTGGCGGTACTAATAGAATAATATCAAATTCAAGCAAGAGTATAAATGCTACATTAAAGATTGGAAATATATTAGGTTCATTTACAAAACAGGGAATATCTAAAACTCTTGCTGATATAGGATTGTCGTTAAATAATTATTCTTTGCCTGAAGCTATGTCAAAATTGGTTAATTATGTAGAAGATTCTGCTGTGTCAAAGAGCGATGTTGCAATAAGAACAGCTACAGCTAACACCCTGGAAAAGTTAATGGAATTAAATATAGATAATGATAGAGTAGATCAAGCGACATCAATTGTACTTATGCAATATTTTGTTGCTGATTTAATTTGGCAACAAATGCTTGTGGATTTTGGATATTCGTTTGAAAAATATGGAAACGATCAAAATGTGTTGATCAGAGTCGAAGAAGATATGAAGGAGTATATTAAAGCTAGTGTGGAAGAATCTTTTAAACGCAATAAGGATAAGACCTTTTCGAAAGATTTGTGTGATGATGTAGTGAAAAGTTGTTTAAAAATAATGGAGGGATAATAATGAAGGTATTCTGTAGTAATGATAGAAAAAAATATCTTCCAGAAGGATATGATGAGCATATTGATATAAAGTGTAGATCAGATGTAGGCTTTCAATTTTGGGATAAACATATGAAGTTTGATAGCGAATTTTCAAGTTTAGCAATAGATTTACTTTATATTTCTATATTTGTTTTTGCGATGGACAGAAAAGTTTTAAGAGCCGAACAACCTGATAATTGGTCAAGAAGTATTGAACTCAACATTCCTGTTTCAGATGTTGTATTTTGGGATGAAAGAAAAACTCTATTGCATACTATGATTAGTTTTTTAAGTGGAGATGATTGGAAGTTTTCATTTAGAAAAAAAGAAATATTAGATGAAAGAGATTTTTATGAAAGAAATAAATATAAAAAAGCTAGAGCAAAATCCTATGATACAGTCTGCATGTTATCAGGAGGATTAGATTCATATATTGGGGCTATAGACTTATTAGAAAAAAGAAATAATAAAGTCCTTTTTGTGAGTCATTATGGTGGTGGAAAAGGAACAAAGGAATATCAAGATTTGGTTTTTCAAAGTTTAAAAACGGAATATGAATTGGAGGATTCAGATTATATACAATTTTATGCTTCATGTAAAAATGGTGTGGAAGACACTACTCGAACACGTTCATTTATGTTTTTTTCACATGCAATCGCACTTGCTTCTGCATTTAATATAGATACTCAAATGTATATCCCTGAAAATGGTTTTATTTCTTTAAATATTCCTTTAACTGGTGCTAGGTTTGGCAGTAGTAGTACGAGAACAACACATCCATATTATATGAAATTATTAAAAAAATTAGTAAAAGAAATGGGATTAAACTTAACAATAATTAACCCTTATCAACTTAAGACAAAGGGAGATATGGTGCTTGAGTGTAAGAATATAGAACTTTTAAAAAATAACTATACCAAAACTATGTCATGCTCTCATCCTGACGTAGGTAGGTATGACAAAGAAAGTAAAACAATGCATTGTGGTTCATGTATACCTTGTATAATAAGAAGAGCAGCTTTATTAAGAGGATTTACTAAAGATAAAACAGAAGTAAGGGATTTTAAATTGACAAAAACAGAAGCAGCAAGATTAAATAAAAATGCCTTTTTTAAAAAAATAGAAACGTTTAAAAGAGACGGGGCGATTATGGAAATTCAAAAATCTGGTATCATAGATGAAAATTTAAATGAAATTGCAAGTATGTATTGCCGAGGAATTGACGAAATTAAAATGTTTTTTTCGGAGGTTATAGGAGATGATTAAGTTGATAGATTTTCATTGCCATCCAGATTTATATAATGATAATTTTAATCTATTAAAAAAAGCCAAATATAATAATTTTAGCGTTATCACAATGACAAATCTTCCACAGCTATATAAAAGATATGAAGATTTATTTGGTGGCGAAGAGTCAATGATAATCTCTTTGGGTTATCATCCACAGTTGGTTGTAGATTATCCGAATGAAATGGAAAAATTTTTGAAATATATAAAAAGAGCAAAATTTATCGGTGAAGTGGGGCTTGATAAAACTATAAAAGATGAAATTCACATAAATAAACAAAAGGAAATATTTAAGAGGATTATTTTTGAGTGTAATAAGTTGGGGGAAAAGATAATATCAATCCATTCACGGAAAGCGGATGATATTATTTTTGATTTCTTGAAAAAGAGTAGCTGTATATATATTTTACATTGGTACACGGGTAGTAAAAAAAGATTATTAGATGCAATGGCTGGTAATGATAATTTATATATTTCCATTAATTCTGATATGATATCGACTATCCAAGGTAAAAAAATAGTCAAAGATGTTCCATTATCAAAAATAGTATTGGAAACGGATGCTCCTTTTACAGAGAGTACCAAAAACATGTACCCAGAATCTATTTTGCATGATATAGCAATTGAAATAGCTAAAGTTAGAGAGTGTGATTTAATAGAAATATTGAAAAATATTGAATATAATTCCAATAGAATATTGTCAATATAAAAGTAAAAAGGGTAAAAAAGATGGTTATCTCTCCATCTCCTTACCCATATAAATTCCGTAATTTTTTCGTATCTTGTAAAGTTCGTTCATAATAGATTTTGAGGAAGAATACTCTTGCATTAGGGTATTCTTTTTTTCTTGTAATTTATCAAGCTCAGACAAAATATCCCTTGAATTTGGGAGCTTGGAATAGGATTTTTTAAGCTCTGAAAGGGCATTTTCATATAGGGTAATCTGAACTTTGTACTCTTCAAAAAATGTCTTGTCAGACGGATTAGCCTTATATTCTTTGTAGTATTGCCTGTATTTTTTAACAGTGTGAACTTGCTCCATAATAGCAGAAAGCTCCTGCATTTCCTTATCAATAACCTTGATTTTATCCTGTAAATTTTGCCTTTCATCGGCTGCTTTTTGGATGTACTCATCAAGTTGCTTAACGGATTTAATACCTTGTTCTCTGAGAAAGATAACAGACTCAGCCATTGTATTAAGGTTATGTTTGGTTGCCCAATATTCGTAGCCTTTGCTTTCTTTTACTTTAACATTTGTGTTCGTGTCAATAACATTGCCGATGCGTTTTTTGACGGCAGGAGTCTTTATAAACTCTCTTTCTGCAATGCGTTCTTTTAATCTTTCTTCGGTATAATCTTCCCCGATTGTTTTAGCCCTTGTAAATCTCGCCTTATCTTTTGACTTAAAAGCAATGTGCTTACCGTATTTGATTTCATAGCCGAGATCCGCCATCTTCTTTAGAAATTCATCCCAATCCTTAGACTGTTTTATAATTCTGTCAATGTCAAATTGAAGCCTGCTTTTCCAAGAAGTGCCATGCTTTGCTTGTTTATTTTCATACCAAGATTTACCGTTAGTCTTGTATTTTTTCTTATAGCTTTCGTAAAACTCGTCAATAACGGATAGGTTATTTTCTTTGCATAACTTATCGCTCTGATAACGGATTTGGTGGTAGCTTTTCTTGTTAGACTGGTAGCACCTGCCTGTTACCATATTTACATTATTGAAGATGATGTGATTGTGGATATGCCCCTTATCTATGTGGGTAGATAAGACAAATTCATACTCATCTTTGAGTATCTTTTTACAAAGCTCCATACCTATTTGGTGTGCAATTTCAGGCGTAGTTTCTCCCGGTAAAAAGGATTGAATGAGATGTCTTGCAAGAACGGTTCCTTTTGTTCCTACGTTTTCTCTTGTCCTTAAAAACTGAGTATGAGCAGTTGATTCATGGCATTTATGAGTACTTACTAATAGCTGCTCATCTGTTTTATCTCCATTTACAATGTAGTCGATAGCAAGATTAAGAGTCGATTTTATTGGGTGTATTTTTGTAATAGCCATTATTATTCACCTTCCGTTTCAGATGTTCTTTTCAGAAGTAGTGAATGAATTTGCCACAGCTCTTTTGAAAAATGTTCAATTGCTTTTTTCATATCATGGATGTCATCTTTATAGATGATACCTGTCTGATTTACTCTCTTTGCAATCTGATTGATATTATTTGTAGCATTGGAAAGTAAGACTTGTAAATCCCGGAAAGGCTCTAAATCTACCTGATAAATCTCCTTTTCCAAAACGCATTTGCGAATAAAATGGCTCATATTTCTACACTTTGAAAGTTTTCTTTTCTCTTCAAAAAGAGCCTTTTCTTCTTCAGTTAGTTTAATTTCAAGTCTTTCGTTTCGTATTCTATTTGCCATAGGTATTTCCTCCTTTAGGTGTATTTCGGGGTCTTAGGGTTCTCCCTAACAAGCTAAAAATTGATAAAAAAAGAAGCAGATCCCAAAGGGCTGCTTCGTCAATTTTTCCGTAAGTGTCCGTACACTTACTGTGCTTGCTCATATACTAATCGATCATATACTAATCGTGTAAGAACAACTTTAAGCA
>PPYE01759509.1_pt1 | contig 11334 bp, 9 predicted proteins | sample 1559881 | NCBI WGS metagenome assembly PPYE01 (sample SAMN08240022, study PRJNA423297) | Human gut metagenome, whole genome shotgun sequencing project.
TATATTTATTTCGATATTATAACATTTTTCATATCAAAAAAAAAGGCGTTTCGCAGAAAAAAACTGCAAAACGCCCTTTTATTACTGATTAATTTTTCTTCCAGATAATGGGTTCTGATTGTACACGGACTTTATTTGTTCCGGGAACCAGGCTATGGCATGGCAGCCTTCTTTAAAACGGACAATCACTCCGTCATAACCAAGCACATCCCGTAATGCGGTTCTGAATTCTTGCGGATAATTCACAAAAAAATTGTCCAGAATATAAAGATTAGTATTATCAAAAAATTCTGCTGCCATTTTCCTGATGTAAGGGATAAAATCTTCTTTTTCCATTTCATCAAACGGCAATTCCCAGTATTCATCCAGATAATCCCCTATTGGGTTCATCCATTCTCCATCTTCGTCAGGAGCGAGATATAAGTCCGGATGATGTTCCAAAATGGATGAAATCTTCTCTACATCGTTCAGATAAATATGGGAAAGATTCGGGTTTTCCATTCCGTCAATATAGAGAGGGTGGCGAATATCCAAATAAACAGAGAGTACGTTATAATAATCCTCTCCCCCTATCTTTTCCATTTCCATTCCGTCATTCCCCTGCATTCTCTGAAACATATAGCTTCTTGCTGTTTTGAAATTGGAAGTAAAGTAGAATCCGCTTCCATACTGGTCATTTCCCTGACCTGTCATTTCTCCATCAAACTCTGTAATTTCCGTTCCTGTCCCATGAAAAAAGGGAATCAGTATTCCGTCCTCCCCTTTACAGACGGACTTTTTAAAAAATTCTGTCTGTTCTGCTGTCGGGACTGGGATTTCAGGAACATAATCCATCTGATACTGCCTTTTTAAAGTATAAGCATGATTTTCATGTTTCTCCCAAAGATAGGAATGCTTTTTTATGTCGCTTATAAGCAATTTCATCGTGTAGGGTTCAATCAGAGAGTCTTCTGCTTTTTCTCCATTTTTTAAACAAACACTGCCCTCGTTTTCATCCAGAAAAAATACTTTCTGGTCCACCCAGGAAAGAAATTCCCGTATACTTTTGATTTCCATTGTTTTCTCCTTTTTTATGATAGCATTATTATACTACACAATCTGTAAAACGCCAGTTACTGGTTGGACATTTTCATTCTTACTGACTCCAAATGCCTTCTTTATGATTCCCTTTACAAAATTCCCTAAAGAAAATGGAACTCCGTTTCCTACCATCTGCTGCATGGAAGACAGCTTTCCGTAAAATGTAAAGGACTCATCTAAGCCAGACAGGGCAGCAGCTTCTGCAACTGTCAGGATTCTGTCCCATCTTCCACTGTTATCATAACGTGGTGGGCTTAAAAGATACTTTCTCCAGTTACAGATAGTCACACTTGACTGATTTCTGTCCAGTCTTCGGTACATATTGGAATGAACTCCTTTGGTTCTTAATTCTTCCGGAAGGTCTTTCCAGTTCCCTCCTTCTGGAATCAGGGAGATTCTGTACTTTGTCTGTTCACTTGGAATCGTAACATCATGGAAATTTTTCCATCCTTCATGCACTTTTTTCAATGCCTGTCCTACGGTTTTTACAGGAAACATCTTCATATCCGGAATGGAGACAGGTTTCCCCAGTCTGCTGCCGAAAATAATGGTTCGTTTTCTTTTCGTATACCCGCCAAGGTCAGAGTCACAAACAACTTTCGCTGTAATCTCATAGTCCTTGTCCAGATTATCATGGATATATTTCATATTTTCTCCGTATGCATCAGTCAGAAACTGTGGGACATTTTCAATGACAAACATTTTTACATTGGTTTCCTTTACCAGACGGACATACTCCATCAAAAGGTCTCCTTCTTCATGCTCTTTTCCACGTTTCACCGCAGATGGGTTGGCACGGGAATATGGTTGGCACGGGCATCCACCAATAATGATGTCTGCTGCCGGAAGGTCTTTTCCTTTCAATTTTCGCACATCCATCTGATGAATATGGTCTCCAATGTTTTCTCGGTAGGTTTTTACCGCATCACCATTCAGTTCCACAGCATAGACAATGGAAAAGTCCTTATCCCTTGCGAATGGTAAATCCAGCATTCCCGCTCCTGAGAATAGGGAAATTACTTTCAGAACGTCCGGAAGGTCCTTCTTTACCGTGTCATCTACAGGAACTGTGAAATCCTTGGTTAATGTTCCAAAGATATCTTCCAGGCTGAACTGATAATACTGGTCCTCTCCTCCGGAAGCCTTTAAAAGTGTTTTGGGAAGCTGATAGGTAGCCAGTTTTTTTACACTCTGGTTAAAAGATACTACCTTGTTTTTCTCTTTCTGTTTTACCTTCACCATTGCAGTGATAAGAATTCGTTCTTCCTCTATCTCGATATCCAGATAATTTGCGGATTCCATAACAGAGAGAACATCCTTATTTCTAAGGTCGAACAGGGCTTTTACTTTTCCGTTTCCTTTTTTTCTGGAGATTTTCAGACCATCTTCGCTCTCTCTTACCGGAAGAATCAACAGTCTTTTATTGTCCTTATCTAAAATATATTTATATTTTTTTCCAGGGCAAAATTCTCCGAATCCATCAAAGGAAAAGGTAAGTCCTCGTTTTGACGTTTTGATTTTTTTTGAAATTTTCATTTCGTTTCTCCTTTCTTTTCAAACAAAAAAAGTCGCAATCATCCCATCTAAGGATAATTACAACTTTTGCCATTAAACTTATTGTATAAAACTAACACTTTAATTATAGCAGAAAAGGCAGCATTGTCAATATGCGGGTTGATGGAACGTAGAAATAGGTATCATGGCAGCAGCTTTTACCTTTCAGTCAGTGTTTGTTAAGGCAGTAAAAAAGCCATAGCCTATTCCTTACGGAATGGCTACAGCTTCTTTATTCACTGTCCTACTGCTGTGATTCGTAGTTCTGCACGAACTCTTCGAATCCACACGCAATCAAGTCCTTTCTGGTAACTCCCATAGATTCCAATGCATCCATCATATCAGAATCTGTCCATGAATTTTCCAACGCATAGGCAGAAACTGCATAGACAAGATTCCTTACGATTTCCTTATCCATATTGATATTCGCATTGATTTCAAATGGAATCCGTCTTTCTCTGATTACTTTTCTGGCGAACACAGAAAAAGCTGCATTTAATGGGAGTCCCATCTCTGCACAAATCTGTTCCATGTTCTCTTTATCCTTTTTGTCCAGTTCAATCGTAATGCTTACCATCTCGTTTGATTTCATGTTTCATTTCCCTTTCTTTTTAGCAGAAGTCGTATTCGTATCCCGTCAGAAATACAACCATCTTGTTTACGTTATCTACGGCAACAGAAGTCAGTCCTCTTGGCGTATCAAGCTGCATATCCAGGGACGGGTCAATATCTGTTGCTGCTTCCGCAAATACTTTCATATCTTCGAAGTTGCTCTCTTCTTCTCCAAACTGCTCTAAAATTGTAAGTAATTCGGAAACATGCATCGGATTTAAGATGCGTCTTCCGTAGGTTTCTATGCTGGAAAAGCCCAGTTCATTATCTCCCAGAGCATCATCATCTACATCCGTTATCGGATAAATAGAATCCACATTGCGGATGTAACAATGATAATTTTGGGGAAAATCTTGAAGAGCATCTATCACTTCTTTTACTGTACCAGTTGTATTTTTAAACTCGATTTGATTTGCGTATTTCATTTTTTCTCCTTTTACAAAATAGAAAATCTTTTTTCAAAGTCATCAATATTTTCATAGTGCTTCAATACGATTTCTCCATCTTCATTCAATCTGTCTACTGTGATAGAGCCATTTAAGTCCTGATGCACAACGAAGTCTTTTTTGCTTTCATCTGGATATTCCGGTTTGTACTCCAAATAGTATCCGGATGACAAATAAGAATAATGAAATTCATCCTCATCCACCTCTTCTGTGGACTTTATCTTTTCGATTACTCTTTTTTGGAACGTCTTTTCTTCGGGTGCTCCAAATAGACAGGTCTCAGTCTGGATTGCGATATTTTCATATGACTCCGTGAGTCCAACCTCAGCAAAATAATTGTCCGAACACAGCTCGTGTTCTTCGGTTCCAAACATCAAAATCTCGCTGTCATAACCATAGTATATGAATTTGTCTGTAACAAGAAGTAAATCCATATAGTTATACAGGTCATTAGTGAAAATTTTCTTTGGAATCTGCTTTCCATTTACGGTCAAAGCCACATTATCCTGAAAAGGTTTCGCCCATGCTCTCAATTCGTTATGAAGGAATAGAGTAGAAATCTCATTTCTTTCAAAAAGAAAGGAATTTACTGCTGTATTCAGCATATCCTCAATCTCTACCTTTGTTCCATTCCATCGTATATATCCGGGAGTATAAGGCTCATAGAAGCCTTCTTCTGACTTTTTCTCCAGCTCAAGATTATAAAATTCCGGATAGCAAAACTCTCCGTCTGCATCTTTTCTGCTTTCAAAAATGAACTTCCCCCAGAAGCGAAAACAAGCATTTGGGGTTTTGGCTACTGCAAGAAGTTCCAGCTGGTCACTGTTTTCCATTTGGTTTTTCAGCCATTCCATCTTTTCTTCGTAGATAGAAATGTTCTTTTCCAAATAAGATGTTCGCCATTCATCATGGTTCTGTCTTAACATATTCTTCCATCTATCAAGAGAACCTTCCATGTTTTGGATTACCTGTTTGGATAAAGCATTATGCTCTATCATATAGGAAAGTTCTTCTCTTTCATTAGAGGAAATATTTGTTTTGTATGCCCCGGAAATAGCATCCGCAGCAATGTCTGTATTTACATAGTCAGATGTGAATGAACCGCAGCCATCCCCACTTCCAGACTGATGTGCCATGACATTGCACAGATACATTCCATCACATATTCCTTCGATATTGAATCGGAACATGATTAGGGATGCTGTCTGCTTTAATTTCTCCGGGACTTCGTAGCCTTCGAAGGCTTTTTTCTCATTTTCATAATAATTTAAAATTTCTTTCATGATGTTTCCCTCTCATTTAATTTTCATATTCATCATAGTCAAACACATTTTTCCTTGTAAATAATATAAAGGTTCCTATCAGAATTAAAAATAAAGCGCAAAACAGGATTTCTCCATCTCCGTTGGCAAGTCGTATTCCGACCAGCCCGGTTCCAATAGCAACAGCACCACCAAAACGCTGTTCTATTGGATAGAGATAATTTGCAATCTTCTGCTTCATTTTTCGTATTTTTTTCATTCTCTTTAGGTGTCTCAGATACTTTTTCTTTCTTTTCTCTCTGTTGGAAGTCAACATTTGCATCTCTTCCGGAGTTACCCATACTACCATTCTTTTTTCTTTCTCATTTTTCATAGTTCATCCATCCTTTTCGTGCAATAAAATGAAAAGAGAATGAAGAACGCCATTTTTCAACTGTTCTTCATTCTCTTTTCTGTTCCTGATTCTTTTTTCATTAGAACTCGTACTCTTTCACAAAGAAAGTGCAGATTCCAAGTCCCATTAACATCACTGCTGTAAACGCTAATTCCCCATCTCGAATTGGACCTACGGTTCCTATGCGGAATGCAATGATTCCCCCCATTAAGCAGCCAAGTCCAATCATATTTTGCATGGTGCAAACTTTGGAGTAGATTCTTTTGATTTTTTTCATGAATCTCATTTTTCTGATGTACTGTCTTTTTCTTTTTTCCCTGTTTGTCATAATCAGGTTCATTTCTTCTTTTGTTACACGCATTGTCATTTTCATTTTTCGTTCTCCTTTTTTCCATCTGTTTCCAGTAATGGTGTTTTTTCACTCATTAATGAGCATTTTCATGTGTTATTCACCGTCTTTCTCCTCTTTTCATGCCAAAGCAACAAAAAAAGAGCTACAGATAGAACATGTGTCTATCTATAACTCTTATATGCCCTTAAACGATTCAGAAAATACGATGTGCTTATATTATACTATTATAGTTCAAAAAATGCAACCTTTTTGCAAATTCTTTTTTCTGAAATGTATGAAAGGAAAGAAATGGTAAAACGATACTTGAATTGCCGCATCCCTTGCGGGGTGCGACAAGTTTTCAGGATAAAGGAGATTATTACCAGGCACTTAAATCCACGCACCCCATACGGAGTGCGACGAACACGGGAAAGGTGTGAGGGAGACAATGGCAACTTAAATCCACGCACTCCATACGGAGTGCGACTAAGTAAAAAAGAAATTCGGATGTTTTCGAACCACTTAAATCCACGCACTCCATACGGAGTGCGACAGCAATTTTGTATAAAAAATATAGCCTTTTTATACAGATTGCATTTATTTTTTTGGACAAATTGTTTGTCCGAAAAAAATATTATTGTTTTTTCAAAGGGTTTCTTCTTTCTATCAAGTGCGAATCTCCCAGGGTTTTCATGTTCACTTCCCATTCGCACTACATAAGTATAGAATAACATAAGCCTTGGCTTATGTCAATTTTAAGATACAAAAAAAGAACCAGTCCGACCAGGAGGGTTCTATTCCTTGCTTTATTTGTCATTTCTGGGCTTTCTCAAACTCTATGCTTTTCTGTCCAATCTCCTTTTCAGTAATATTAATTTCCACCTTGTCTGGTGGGTCCCATTCAATTTCCAAACAAAAAAGTAGTCTTAATATCCCTGAAAAATCATCGGAATGTAGAATTGTTATCTTCCACGCTCTTTCACATTTTTAGTTTCTTTCTGCTCTCATCGACAAAATAAATTAATATATTTTCATTATAGCAGTTTCTTTCATTTTGTCAATACCGTCTTTGAAACAGACACAAGAACAGGGGGTATGTATCCCCCTGTTCCAAATTAGATTTCTACAGCTTTTCCGGTCTGTAAAAATACTATATATGCTTTTTTAACCACAAACCCAGCCTTTTCCATTACCTTGCGGTAACGTTCTATTTGCGAGCAATGTTTCTTGGCAGCAGACTCCTCTCTTCCGGATGGAACACGGTCTGATTTATAGTCAATTAATATATATCCATCTTCCGTCTTAAAATAGGCATCTATTACCCCCTGCATGATAACAGTTGTATCATCATCTATTTCCGGGTCCACCAGTTTTGCCGGAACTGCTTCCATGTAATAGGTTTCCTTTTTGATTTTATTTTCACTTTTTTCTACAGAAATCATAGTCTTTCCAAGGTCACTTTCAAAGAATTTCCCCAAAAGGCTTATGCGGATTTTCTTGATTTCTTCGTTTGTGACAACATTTCCGTCTATCAGTCTCTGGATTTCTCTATCTATCCCTTCCTTGGTATCACATTTTGCAAAATCAATCATCTGCAAAATTTTGTGGTAGATAGTTCCCTTATCTGCACTGGTTGTCTGCTTTTTTTGCATGAATTTAGGCAGAAGTTCCGTCTTATTGACTTTTCTCTTCTTAGCAACAGACTTCTTTTTCCCTTTTGCAAGGTCTTCTGGAAGTGCTTTCGGCTTTAATTCTGCCACATTTTTGTAAGGATACAGTCTGTTGCTGCCATTATATACTTTTTCAAACAGAATCTGTTCCACATCCGACTTTAGGATTCTCTCTTCCTTTTCATCCTTTTCGTGATTAGCAATCAAATCATTAATGTCTACCATTTTGATTTCCACATTTGCATCCATATGGTAGACCGGATTTGTAGTGTCCATTTCAATCCCAGCCAATTCTGCAAAAGGCTCATAGATTTTATTTCTTGACAGTGCCATAAAAATCCAATCCATGAATGAGGTAGCCTGGGTCAGTTCAAGATACGGAAGTTCCGGGGTATTGTAATTCATGCCAGCATATTTCTGCATTTTGGAAAGGATATCTTTTCCAGAACCTATCATAATAAGACGTTCCTTGGCTCTTGTCATTGCCACATAGAGAATTCTCAGTTCTTCTTCCAGAGTTTCAATCTGGATTTTTCTTGCTACTGCTCTCTTAGGAAGAGTCAGCTTCTTGATTTTATTGTTTGTATCAATAAAGTCAGAAACCAGTCCTAAGTCCTGATGAACTAGAATAGATTTTCTCGTATCCTGCTGATTGAAGCGTTTTCCAATACCAGCCAGAATTACAATAGGGAATTCCAGTCCTTTGCTCTTATGGATAGTGGTTATTCTTGTGGCATCCTTATCTGCATAAGTGGATGCTCCATACTCTTTTTCGTACTTTTTTAAAGTATCTACATATTTTACAAAGTTGAAGATTCCGCTTCCAGATGATTCCATGGCAGAAAATTTGTCTGCTTCGTTTAACAACATTTCCAGATTAGCTTTTTTAATTTCTCCATTCGGAAGGGATGTGCATTTTGCGTAATATCCAGTTTCCTTATAAATAATGTTCAAAATTTCTGTTATGCTGTAATCTCTGCATTCCACTGTAATTTTCTTTAGGAAAGTCAGAAACGAATTGATTCTCTTTCGTAATTCCTTGTCATTCCCATTATCTCTGTAATATTCTACTGCCGTATACAGTCCACCGTTAATATCTGCTTCCTGTTTGAACAGTTCTGCAATCTCGCACATGTCCATAGCGGAGAAGTCCCAAATACGCATCATGGCAGAGGAAAGCGGAATGTCTTGCATTGGGTTATCTGCTATCTGGAGCATGGATAAAACAGCCTGTACCTCTACTGTATCAAAAAATCCTTCTGACTTATCTGCATAGCTTGGGATTCCCTCTTCATCAAGAATTGTAAGAACATCCTCAGCCCATCCCGAAAAACTCCTTGTAAGGACTACGATATCCTTATAGCTTGCGGGTCTGTATGCTCCTGTATTCTTGTCATATACAGCTTCCTTTCCCACAGTATCTTTAATGATATCAGCAATCAGCATAGCTTCTTTCTGGCGGGATTTCAGTTCTTCCGTGTCAGAATCTGTGGTATCCATCAGATAAAGTTTTGTTTTTTTTGCATCCACGCCAAGAGGATATTTCGCACCATTTTTTAATGCAGCCTTACCATCGTATTTGATATTTCCAAGAGCCGGAGTCATCAGCTGTCCAAAAAAGAAATTGATGGTTTCAAGCACTTCTTTTCTGCTTCGGAAATTTAAGAACAATTCTACTTTCTGGTTGTCACTCATCTCATCTTCGGAATAAGAAGCATATTTTTCAAGGAACAGTTCCGGTCTTGCCAGACGGAATTTATAAATACTCTGCTTTACATCTCCTACCATGAATACGTTAGGTTTTCCAAAACGGCTTCCGGACACGCTCTGGATAATAGTTTCCTGTAACATATTAACGTCCTGGTACTCGTCCACATAAATCTGTTTGAATCCTTTTGCCACCTCATCTGCCAGTGGACTATAACCATCATCATTGAAAAGAAGGCTTAATGCTGTATGCTCAATATCCCCGAAGTCCATAATCGTCTTTTCTTTCTTTTTTTGAGAAAAATATCCAATAAAGGATTCTGTCAAGTCGATAAGAGTCAGCATATGTGGCTTGATTTCTTCCACTGCATTCTTATCTTTTAAGACATATTTTTTCTGCATGTCCTGTAATACCTTTTTTCCGGCATTACGAATAGATATTACACGTTCTTTCTTAGCCGGAAGAACTGTGATATCTTTTTTAGAGGAAAGCCTTGCAAAAGAAATCGCAGAAAGAATTGAGGAGATAGTATCATAGTCTTTGGCTTCCAGTAGACGCAGAACCTGTTCTTTATCTGTTTCTATCATCTGGTCCAACATATACGGACCACCCGGTTCAGAACAAATTGCACTGGCAGCAGTCAGATTGTTGTAAATGCTCTCTGCTTGCATATGGATATCCCGAATCAGAAACTGAATCCATTCTGTGTCATTGATATTCTTGCACTGGAATACATTTTTACAATTTTCCAACCATTTTTCCGGAAATGGATTGGACTGCGCCATGTCATAGACAGATTTGATGCTGTCACGGATGCCCTGGTCATGCTTTCCGGAGGAATACGCATCCGCAAATGAAAGGAATTCTGGAGATTCTGCTTCATACTGCATTTCAAGAAATTCGTCCATTGCCTTTTCCCATAATACGGACAGCTCTGCCTGGTCTGCAATGCGGAATGCTGGGTCTATATCTGTATCACTAATATGGTCTTTTACAAGGCGCAGACAGAAGCTGTCAATGGTCATAATGGCAGCAGTCTCTGTGAGAGCCATCTGGCGTTTCAGCCAGATATTGTTTGGATGTTCACGAAGCATTTTTTCAAGAGCAAGGGAGATTCGTTCTTTCATTTCCCTTGCTGCTTCTCGTGTAAAAGTCACACAAAGAATTTCATTGATTCCCATGCTGTGCTCGTCTGTTGTGATACCACGAATGATTTTTTCTACAAGAGTTGCTGTTTTTCCGGCTCCAGCTCCGGCAGAAACCAGAATGTTGTGAATCCCATTCTTTGGCTCTATACACTGCATCTGCTCCTTTGTCCATGCCATAATTCCATCTCCTATATCTATAAAAACGTATCTTTTTTCTTGGTTTTCTTACCTCTATTATATATCTATAGATATACTAAGTCAAGGCTTATATTATAATTTTTTTCAAAAAAAGAAAGAGAGCCGATACACTGCAATGTAAATGTACTCTCTTTCTTATGGCTAATTTTTTTGTTGTCCGTCAACCACCAGCTCATTCGTCTGGTCTACACTTCGGATTGGATTGTTCTCTCAGTATCACTACCTGAACAATCAAGTGTTAGCCCACTTATGATAAATATATCTGATTTACTGCTGCCAGTCAAGGAAAAACATACTTTGCTACGATTTCCTTGTCTTTGCAAATTCCAGTTCCCACTTTACTCTTCCTTTATCATAGGATTTCATCACAATATAACAGGAATAGGTCCCGCTTCCGTCTTTTTTCTTCCCGGTTGCCTTAAACTTTCTATCCTTGCTTTTTAACAGGCTTTTCATAGAGGATTCTTTTAATTCACCCCCTGTAATAGCTTTTACAAATTTATCATCTGCAAACAGGATAAAATCACAGGTTCCATTTTCCTTTTTATTGTTTTCACAGGAATAAAAGGTTTTTTTCTTTCCATCTTTTTGAAATTGGTGCTTGTAAACAGCACCGTGGCAAAACGGACAGCTTCCCAGGGACTGCATGGAATCTTCTTTGCTAAACTGGATGGAACGGTTTTCTTTATGTTTCTCATCTTCCACCATATCAAGAACCATAGCTTTTACTTCATTTACAAAGTCCTGTGGATTATATTCCCCCTTGGCTATCAGATGGAGTCTGTACTCCCATTCTGCGGTCATGTCTGGCTTCTTTAAAACTTCCGGAAGGACATGTTCCACCATCTTAATTCCTCTTTCCGTCGGTATCAGATAGTCTTTTTCCCGCATTACATACTCTCTGCGTACCAGTTCTTCGATGATATTACCT
>PPYE01644189.1_pt1 | contig 11333 bp, 9 predicted proteins | sample 1559881 | NCBI WGS metagenome assembly PPYE01 (sample SAMN08240022, study PRJNA423297) | Human gut metagenome, whole genome shotgun sequencing project.
AACATAATGTCATTCAAATTCGTAGGAGGATGATTTCATGACAGATCATAATCGAGATTTATTCAATAGTTTTGGTCAATTGTTTCAGAATCGGGCGTTCATGATGGCAATGGCCCAACAATTTCATTTTGGTGACCGTGGTAATGATCGGGGTGGTCGCGGCCAGATGGGGATTTTGCGGGTATTAGCGGATGCGCCAGCGGGCTTGACGAATGCTGAGATTGCCGAAATTTTAGACATCCGGCCCAGCTCAGTCAGTGCGACCTTAAGTCGGTTGGAAGATGCGGAACTGATTACGCGTGAGCCAAGTCCGCGTGACAAACGGGTCGTCATTATCAAACTGAGTGCCCGTGGACAGGAAATGGCCGCACATCGCGTCCAAGGTACCAATGATTTAGCTGACCAGTTATTCGGCAATCTAACGGACGAAGAATGCGAACAATTGCAACACTTATTGGCAAAATTACGCGCAAATGCGGATGGTATTGATATTCGGGAATTGATGCACTTTGGCCAGCAACATGGTTTTGGCCCTCATCCAGGGTGGGGACGGGGCCCACGGTGGTTCAACTAAATAATCGAAATACGAGGCATAAGTGAAATGGAACGATCACAAACGGCATACTCGCGTCAGGCGGGTCAGAAGTTTGATTTAAAACAGTTTTTACAATTAATTCGGCATACCAGTCCTCGTTACTGGCAACTATGGCTAGGCCTCGGATTGGGACTATTGGCGACGGGTGCGCAATTGATGGTGCCCAAGTTTGCCCAGACGCTCATCAACGGGTTTAGTCATGGTGTCAATCAGTCACTGCTAAATCGGTGTGATTGCACTATTCCTCATCAGTGCCGTCATCAGTGCGTTATCAGGCACACTGCTCGGGGTCTTCGGTGAAAATGTCGTGGCGAATTTACGTGGCACGCTGTGGCATAAATTAGTGCGGTTACCAGTCCGCTACTTTGATAACGTCAAGACGGGCGAGATGACCTCGCGGCTCGTCAACGATTCGACGCAGATCAAGGACTTGCTCGCCAATGCTTTCCCACAGATGGTGACGTCCTTGATGCAGTTAGTCGGCGCCATCGCCATCATGGTTCTGATGGACTGGAAGATGACTGTGATCATGGTCTTGGCGATTCCAATCGTTTTATTAGTGATGTTTCCGATTATGCGCCAAACTGGCAAGATTGGGCATGAGCGGCAAGACGCACTCGCGGGATTTAGTGGCACGGCGGAAGAAACGTTGAGTGAAATTCGACTGGTCAAATCATCGAATGCGGAACCAGTGGAAACGACGACTGGTGCTGGTCAAATCAAAACCCTTTATCGGATTGGGTTACGCGAAGCAGTGTATGACTCGATTTCTGGTCCAGTCATGACGGCGACGATGATGGCACTATTCGTGGGCGTGCTGCTGTATGCATCGGCGCGCGTCGCCAGTGGCACGATGACGATGGGAACCTTAGTGTCCTTTCTAATGTACCTGTTTCAAATTATCGGCCCCGCTGGTACGCTCGGACAATTCTTCACGACCTTAGCCAAGGCGAGTGGGTCAACTGCCCGTATTCGGGAACTACTCGCTGAACCTGAAGAACAATTGACTACTGGTGACACCCATTCAGTCGCCAACGAAACGTTAGCGATGGACCATGTTGATTTTGCTTATGATGAAGATAAACAAATCTTGCATGACGTGAGCTTTGAAGCGCAACCCAATACCGTCGTGGCGTTTGCCGGGCCTTCTGGTGGCGGTAAGTCAACGATTTTCAGCTTACTTGAACGTTATTATCAACCAACTGCCGGGCAGATTCGTATTGGCAATCAAGATATTGAGGACCTCAGCATTAATAGCTGGCGGTCACAGATTGGCTACGTCAGTCAGGACTCGGCCATCATGGCTGGGACGATTCGTCAAAATCTGACGTATGGCGCGGATCGTGACTATTCTGACGCTGAACTATGGCGGGTCTTGACGTTGGCTTCAGCGGCAGATTTCGTCAGTGCGATGGCGGAGGGGCTTGATACTCAAGTCGGTGAACGCGGGGTTAAAGTCAGCGGCGGACAACGGCAACGACTGGCGATTGCACGGGCGTTCTTACGGGACCCCAAGATTTTGATGTTGGATGAAGCGACGGCGAGCTTGGATTCAGAGTCAGAAGCGATGGTGCAACAAGCACTGGGTGAATTGATGAAGGGTCGCACTACGCTGGTGATTGCCCACCGGTTGAGCACGATTGTTGATGCCGACCAGATTTACTTCATCGAAGACGGCCACGTCAGCGGTTCCGGGACTCATCAGGAATTAATGGCCAACATCCCGTTATATCGTGATTACGTCAAGATTCAATTCAAAGAATAATTTTGATAACCGTGATCCATTTGGCGTGAAACGCTAAGTGGGCCACGGTTTTTAGGTTACAACGGTTACTAGTTATCCTTGCGATTGTTGTCGCGACGACATAAAATTACTGATAATTAGTATGTCGCTGATATGCTGACTTAGCGATAACGATCTGCTGTGCAAGTTATTATGGCGCAATAAATATGACAAATTAACGAGCAGCATGCATCGTGATAAATGCATATACATTTAACCGGTGAAGCGCTATCATTAAGATAACAAGATTATTTGAAAAGGAATGATGAACGGATGCGAGCATTAGGTGTTATTGATATTGGTGGAACGACCATTAAGTTTGCGGTATGGCAGGATCAGCAATTAGTGGCGAAAACCAAGGTGGCCACGCCAACCACGTTAGCTGAATTTTATGAAGTACTCACCAGCCAGGTCGCTCAGATGAAGGCGGATTATCAAATCGGCGGGGTGGGCATCAGTTCGCCCGGAGCCGTCAACAAGGCTACGGGTGTGATTGAAGGCGCAAGCGCCCTCCCTTATATTCACAATTTTGAGATTCAGCCGGAATTACAACGGCGCTTTGGCTTACCGGTCAGTATGGAAAACGACGCCAACTGTGCGGCTCTAGCAGAACTCGCAGACGGTGCGGGCAAGGACGTCGCCAGTCTCTGCTTTTTAATTGTTGGGACCGGGGTCGGTGGATCCGTCATCGTTAATCATCAGATTTGGCATGGCGCCCATTTATTTGGTGGCGAATTCGGATTTACCTTATTGAACGACCATCAGATTTTGAGCGAAGTGGGGACTGCCGTTTCTGTCGCGAACCGCTACAACGCCGCACATCCGAACCAGTCTCAATTAGACGGGCAGGCGGTCTTTGAACTCGCAGCCCAGGGTGATGCCGCCGCCCAAGCAGAAGTTCAGGTCATGATCAAAGCGTTAGCCCGGGCAATCTATAATTTGCAGTATAGTTTTGACCCAGAGTTAATCGTCATGGGCGGGGCAGTCTCGAATAATCCGCATTTATTGCCAGCGATTGATGCTGAAATCGAAAAATTGCGGGCAACGGTTAAGATTGCTTCCATTAAACCTAAGGTCGTTGCGTGCCAGTATACGGATGCGGCTAATTTACGGGGAGCGGCTGTTGATTTTGGGCAGACGTATCCGGAACTTGCTGACTAATGAGACGTGACCATGACAATTGATGTTTTATGACGCTGGCAAATTAGTGTGTTAACATCGAGCAGATGAATCCGAAATTGACTGTTTAGTGGTGACGATACGAGTCGGGGGATACCGGCGTTGTAGACAAGACACACGTGGTATTGAACTGCGATAATCTGAGCGATATTTAGATTATCGCGGCTGCTGACATAGATAAAAGACAAGCGACTCGCATCAAAATTACGAGTCGCTTGTTTTAGTCGTTTAGTTGAAGAAACCTATTCAAGTGGGCGATCAGAAAACAAATTGTAAGCCGCAGTGTAACGACTCTGAACAATAATGTTGGCGACGACTTCCGGTGTTTCAGGATGGTCCTTAGTCAGCCAGTGCCGAATGATTGCCAGCACACCACTGAAGTAGATTGGCATTGCATAATCAGCGGGAATTGATTGAAAATATTGATGATTTAATGGTGCCTGTTCAGTGGTAGCTAGCAGGTTATCGATAAGACCGGCTTGAAACTGATCAAGAAACTGTGGATCACCATTGGGACCAAGCAATGCCTGAAAGCTAGTTAATTGGGCATTGATATTGGTTGTAAGTTCTAAGTAGGTTGGGTAAGCATTACGTGGGTCAGGATGAACTAATGCAGCTTGGATTCCTTGGTCAAGTACTTGTTGGGAGACCGTGGCTTGTTTAATTAGAGCGTCTTCAAAGGCGTGAATAAAGTCATAAATATCTTGAAAGTGACTATAAAAGCTACCACGACTGACTTTCGCTGCCTTAACGACCATGGTAACGGTCAGTTTGAAGATAGGGGTTGTTGTGAGTAGTTTGGGGACGGTTGAAAACATTTTTTGAACGGCAAGGGGATAATCAGCTGTCATCATGGACCTCCTGTAAATAGTCAATTTGGCTGTGATTGTACATTTTCAATCCACCTGTTTGGCCTTAGACTAAGGTTATTCTAAAAGCGAGGTGCAGATAATGTCAAAAATTGATTTCCATACACACTATTTACCAACAAGTTACGTTGAATCACTCAAACGGCATATTCCAGGTGATCCTGATGGGTGGCCCACTCCGAAGTGGACGCCCCAGATCACCCTTGATTTTATGGCGGATAATGATATTAGTTACTCGATTCTATCATTATCTTCGCCACACGTTAACTTTGGTGACAAGGCAGAAACGCTACGTTTGGTTGAAGCAGCGAATGATGAAGGAAAAAGTTTGACCCAACAGTATCCCACTCAATTAGGTTACTTGGCAAGTTTGCCAATTCCGTACGAACTAGATACGGTTAAAACCGTACAGCAGGCATTAGATCAAGATGGCGCTTTGGGTGTCACTGTGCCAACTAATTCACGTGGTCTTTACTTTGGATCGCCGGTCTTGGAACGTGTTTACCAGGAGTTAGATGCACGCCAGGCAATCGTTGCGTTGCATCCGAATGAACCAGCCATCTTGCCTAAAAATGTCGATATTGATTTGCCAGTACCGCTACTCGGGTTCTTTATGGATACAACAATGACCTTTATTAATATGCTGAAGTATCATTTCTTTGAGAAGTATCCGAATATTAAAGTGATTATACCGCATGCTGGGGCATTTCTAGGAATTGTTGATGATCGAATCGCACAATATGCGAAACAGGTTTATCAAGTTGACGTTTACGACGTAATGCACCATGTTTATTATGACGTCGCCGGGGCAGTCTTACCGCGTCAGTTGCCAACGTTAATGAGTCTGGCCCAACCCGATCACCTACTATATGGCAGTGACATTCCATACACGCCGTTAGCTGGTTCAAGTCAGTTGGGGCATGCTCTAGAAACAACTGATCTCATTACCAATGAACAGAAACAACAAATTTTTTACGATAACGCGCATCGCTTATTAACGAGATAAGTAGTGCTCAGATGACTGCTGGACAGTCCTCAAAATCAAAATCCCAGTACGCTGATGAGAATCGTTAGCGTACTGGGATTTTGCTGGTGTAAGTGGATAGCAATCGTCCGGAACGATGACGTGAATCATGACGAACACTTAACCTTAATTAAGAATGGAAAACGGGTTAAGGTTCCGCAGTCTTAGCCATCGTCTGACCGACCGTAGCGGTGTATTCACGTTCACCGAGGCTATTAGGATGTAGATTGTCTTTGACGAACCAGTTGTCGTTATCTTGAGCGACGTATAGCCAGTCGACCAGGTGGACATTGCTGTACTTTTTGGCAGCTGCCGCGATTAACTGGTTGTTGTCATCTTGCCAATCTTTGCCAGGAACCCGGGTATTGACCCAGTAGATCTGGTGATTGGAACCGATTTGTTCGATGATGCTGTCAATTTCTTCAGCGCTAGTCGGGCCATTAGTTCCAAGGTTGATCAGCACGTTCTTATGAATCGCGTTGTCTGACTTGAGTTGGCTGATGACAGCCGGTGCTGCGGAGACTTGGCGCCCAACTTTGGCGTTGACGTTAAAACTACCGAAGATTTGTTTCAAATCTGAAGTGGTTCGCACCATGATCGAATCACCGATACCCGTCACTTTAAGTTTGCGTAATGCATGAATTTCACTAGTTGAGAGTTGATATTTTTCACCAAGTGCACTGTCGGAAACGGCATGCGTGGCACCCTTAGTTTTGGTGTTCCCCGTAATCGCGTTACCGATGCTGACGACTTGTTGTTTGATCGTTGGTGTTGGAATAATTAACGCGCCACCAATAAAGACGACGGCGAAGATTCCAACTAACCAGTAGACTAATTTTTGATGTTTCATTCGACACCTCCATACCCCGTTATTAGATTAGCTTACCACTAATAGGCTGTCAATTACGAAATTAATATTTACGCGCCAATCCCAGTGCTGCCTTTAGTTAAGTGAGCAATCAAACGTATCTCAAAATGGTCATTGGCAAGTTCAAAGGCAGTTGTTAGACTGTAGGTAAGGTAGTTGGAGGAGCGAATTTTGATGCAGAAGAAAACAGTAGGGTTGATTTTAGCCAGTGCCGGGCCATTCCTGTGGGGCAGTTCGGGGACGGTCGCGCAACATTTATTTGATACGACCGCGATTTCGCCATTATGGTTGGTGGCTGTGCGGATGCTGGTGTCCGGCACGTTACTGATTGGTTATGGTGTGAGTCGCCATTTGCCAGTAATGGCCGTTTTTCACCATCCAAAGGCGACGCTCAAGCTGATTTTATTTAGTTTGTTTGGGATGGCTGGGGTGCAACTGACCTATTTTATGGCGATTAGCACGGGAAACGCCGCGATGGCCGCAATTTTACAATTTCTGTCGCCGGTCATGATCATCGTCTACGTGACCGTTACGACCTGGCAAGCGCCCAGCAAGGTCGATGTGATCTCCGTGATTTCAGCGATAATCGGGACGTTTCTAATCGTGACGGAGGGGCAATTACATTCGTTAGCCTTGCCAGTCGTCGCAATCTTCTGGGGCGTGCTGGCAGCGGTGGGTGCGACCGTGTATACGTTGATGCCACAACGCCTGCTGACTGGGTACGGCGCTACGCCAATCGTCGGCTGGTCGATGTTGATTGGTGGGGCCTTCGTGCTCATTGGGACGGGTGCATGGCGGCACGCACCGGAGCTGACGTGGACCGCGTGGGGACAAGTCGCCTTTGTCGTGATTTTCGGGACGATGCTCGCCTACTTGTTCTTCCTGCAAAGTCTCGAGTTTATTTTACCCACGACTGCGAGCGTCCTCGGAGCAATCGAACCACTTTCCGCAACCATTTTAAGCGTCTTATTCTTACATGTCAGCTTTAATTGGGTCGGCCTTATCGGGGCATTATTGATTGTGGGCGTCACCTTTTTGCAATTCGCCGCATCCCGCACCAATCCATTCGTGCCGAAGTGAAATTGCTCTGGAATTAGGCCACTTAAGACAAATGAACGAATTAATCGTTTTATTCACAAATTCTATTGAAAATCCCCCTTGCTAGCGTATACTTTTCGTTGTAGAAAAATATGGGAATAGGGGGATTTTTTAATTATGAAGTTGAGTAAACGGGGACTGTACTGGCTACTGGGTCTAGTAAGTTTTGTGATCTTACTATGCTTTAGCCACACGACTGTTGCGCAAGCCGCAACGAATTATCTTGCGAAAGATTACACAACTGCGGCATCGGTCATTAATGGCCCAGATTTCAAACATGCGGATACGATTCAGATTCGCTATCAAATGAGTTTTGGGGATACCGCCTTTAAAGCGGGCGACACCATCACGATTGATATGCCAGCCAACTTGGAACCCAAGACCGTTGGCGCCACGTTTGATGTCACGGATGCTGAAACCGGCGAAGTGATTGGAACCGGGGTCGTGGGTGCAGATGGCAAGACCGTCTTGACCATGAATGCTGCGATTGAAGGCAAGACGAACGTCAAAATCGACGTCAATCTGGGGATGAAATATCGCTATGATGACTTAGGTGAACAAGACGTCGTGTTTGAAACCCAAAATGGCCCAGAGACCTCAGTGATTAATATGGTCGCTAACGAAGCCAATATGTCGAAAAAAGGCACGATGGACAAGGAAAATGGCTTGATCAAATGGACCTTGTTGGTCGACCGTCGTGAAATCACCATGAAAAACTTATCGATTGCGGATACGATTGGTGATCATCAACAGCTGATTGAAGGCGTCGAAGTTTATAACGGTGAATGGTCGAGTGCCAATAGTTACAAACGACGCGATAAAGTTAGCGAAGATGCTTATCAAGTCAACTATCACGAAAACGGTTTTGATTTGAAGTTCAATGACACCGTCAGCAACCTGGTCGTGATTGATTACTATACTAAAATCACGGATACGTCACTGATTGATGAAAACTATCATTTTAAGAATAAAGCCATCATGGAATGGGGTGGCGGCACGTCCGGCACTAAGAATAGTGAAGAAGCGAATGGTAAGGTCTACGACAAGACCGTCAACGATGGTAGCGGGACTGGTGATGCCAGCTCGAGTTCGAACAATTCGTCGAGTGCGGATAGTTCTAGTTCAGTAGATTCTAGTTCTGATTCTTCATCAAGTGTCGATAGCTCCAGTTCAGTAGATTCCAGCTCAGACAGTTCATCGAGTGTTGACAGCTCTAGTTCAGTGGACTCCAGCTCAGACAGTTCATCGAGCGTTGACAGCTCTAGTTCAGTAGATTCTAGTTCAGACAGTTCATCGAGTGTTGATAGTTCTAGTTCAGTAGATTCCAGTTCAGACAGTTCGTCGAGTGTTGATAGTTCTAGTTCAGTAGATTCTAGTTCGGACAGTTCCTCAAGTGTCGACAGTTCTAGTTCGGTGGATTCCAGTTCGAGCGCTTCATCGAGTTCTAGCAGCTCATCGGCTACTTCTAGTAGCAATGTCAACTCCGGTTCGGAAAGCTCTGACAGTACGTCTCAGCCCGATAACAATGGCAATCAAACCGGGGACATTGAAGACCCAACGGATAATACCGATGTCTACCCGGACATTGACGAAGATACTGGGACCGTTGATGTTGACGCCGGTTTTGATTTGAATTATGACGCTAATCAGTCGAGCGGGACGAATTCGTCTGACAAGTTAACGGATTCGACTTCGAGTGTGTTTACCAGCTCACCTGCGAACACGACGACTGAAAACCAGAATCAGACTTCCGCACCAGCAACTAAGAAGTCCAGCGCGGCTTCAACGGTGTCGCAGGGTGATGCGTTGACGCCATCGACACCATCACAACCCGCTAAGTTACCACAAACGAACGAAGCAAAAACGGATAGTCAAGCCTTGCGTTCAGTGGGGATTTTACTAGGCGTCTTGACGCTTGGCGGCGGTGCGTTGATTCGGCACTGGTTTGCTTAATATTAAGTTGAAAATAAATACGATATAAATCAGCTCATTTGGGTGCTAAAACGATTTTCCTAACCAGGAGAATCGTTTTTTTGGCAACATTTTCGGGTTCAATGTGGTCATGGATCCGTGGGTAGTCCTAGCTTTTAACCGCCGGTGCCAGCCTAGCTAGGGTGCACAGCAATCTGGACAAGTGCGATCTGCGGCTTATCGATTCCTTGACATCTAGTGAACCGCACCGTTATTCTTAATCCGCATAATAGATTGCTAAAAATGAATTGATTTTACTTGAAGCGTTGTTTTACAGTGACCATAAATAGAAACGGAGGTACAGGAATGACGGAGACTTTGATTTTTGATTCTGATTGGTTGACGCCTGAACAAATTCAGCTGGACGGCAAAACAATTAACTATCTTGCGGCTCATGATATTCAGTATGTACAACACCCAGTTGCGGCAATTCAGCGACTCAACGTGTTTGTGCCAGCGGCTTATGAGAACGGCGGGACGGTTAATGGCTATACGCGCGATACGGCACCGATTTTCATGCCGAATACAGTTGGTGGGTATTTTCCGGGTCCAGCCGATGATCCGACTAGGACGCAGTGGCCGAATAATGCAGCCACTATCAAACAAGCCTTGAAACGGGGCTATGTTGTCATTGCAGCCGGACTGCGCGGCCATACAACCGTCAATGAATCGGGCCAACGAGTTGGTCAAGCACCCGCGTTTATCGTTGATATGAAGGCCGCTGTTCGGTATGTCAAGTATAATCAGGCACGATTACCTGGTAACGTGGAACGAATCATTACCAACGGGACGAGTGCCGGTGGGGCAACCTCAGCATTGATGGGTGCTAGTGGTAATGCAAAGTTTTTTGAAGACGCTTTAACAACTTTAGGTGCCGCTCCCGCTACTGACGATATTTTTGCGGTCTCGGCCTATTGCCCAATCCACAATTTGGAACACGCCGATATGGCTTATGAATGGCAATTTAATGGCATCAATGACTGGAATCGCAGCCAACCAGTTGCCGGTTCAATGAAAAATGGTCGGCCAAAATTTGAATCAATCACTGGGACTTTATCAGCAAGTGACCAATCGTTATCAGCGGACCTCAAGCGTCAATTCTGTGACTATCTCAATGGGCTACAGTTACACGATGCAAATGGCCAGGCGTTAACAGTGTCGCCTGATGGAACTGGGACTTTTCAGAATTATCTCGTCCAATTATTGACGGATTCAGCTCAAGCAGCGCTCGACAAGGGTGTAGATATTCATAAATACGCTGGTTTTACCGTGACTAACGGCAAAGTAACTGGATTAGATCTGAAGGCCTATTTGACTTCGCTGACGCGGATGAAGGCTGTGCCCGCATTTGACCAGCTTGATTTAGGAAGCCTTGAAAACCGACTATTTGGTGATGCTACTGTGCTGAATCGCCATTTTACGTCATTCTCACAGGAACACACGACGGTCCCAGCACAGTTAGCCGAGACTGAACTCGTTGAAGCGGTCAATCCGTTGACGTACCTCACAGACAAGCAGCCGGCCAAGATTGCGCAACACTGGCGAATTCGTCATGGCGCTGCTGACCGCGATACCAGCTTTGCAATTCCAATCATTCTGGCGACAGTGTTGCAAAACCAGGGACAAGACGTCGACTTCGCCTTACCATGGGATATTCCACACAGTGGCGATTATGACTTGGGTGAACTGTTTGCCTGGATTGATGGACTGTGCCAGTAGTACTGATTCAGCGTAGCTACTAACTTCATCGCTTTATGGACAATAATTTGAATCGGAAGACTCGTAATTGCAAAATTGCGAGTCTTTTGATTTATTCTGTGGTGATACGCATGGTTCTAGTTAATTTGTCATGAATTATGATTAAATCGTGCCAGTTGGTGGATTCCTGTTCGTCAGCCGATGTGCGCCTTATTCCGACTTCCGGGGCCGGCTGACAACGCTGGAAC
>PPYE01662501.1_pt1 | contig 11332 bp, 8 predicted proteins | sample 1559881 | NCBI WGS metagenome assembly PPYE01 (sample SAMN08240022, study PRJNA423297) | Human gut metagenome, whole genome shotgun sequencing project.
TTCCGTGACATAGAAAACCGCACCTCCAAATCATCGGACATGAATTACTCCAGTCCAACAATCGGGGTGCGGTTCACAATGGCCGCAATCACCAGCAGCGCATAAGCCAGCCACAATGCAGGATGCGAGCGCTTACGCTCAATATCGGCCAGCGACAGCGTCGATTCGGGAATGGACGCCACCGGATGCTTGGAAACATCGTTATGTTTGGAAACATCGTTGGGCATGGGCGAAACACCATCGGACCGCGTATCGATTTCAGCCTGCACCTCACCGCTCGCCTGCTGGTCGACCGGCTGTTTCTCCACGCTGGAATTCACCGCCATCTACGTTTACCTCGCGTTCGTTGTTCGACGCCACACCTGTCTGCACAATGCGTCGTCTCATGCCGCGACGCCCATGCTAGGACGGTATTGTATCGTGAGTGCGCCATACGATAATGACATGGCGCCGGACATAACGCCGCAATACCTGATTTTCGCTAATCGCAACCATGCTTCAGCGGACGACATAAGCCATACATATGTTCATAAGGGCGAACCATATCCGAATTACTCACTCCGCTAACATCACCACATAACGGCAACATAGATACACAGCCATACTTGATATCAGGAGAACGCCGTCGATTCGAAATGAAAACTGCCAGCCGCCCACACACCAGCTCCTTTGTTTCCAAAATCGCACATTCTACGCCGATGTCATGCTCCACCATGTCTCACGCCGCGGTCTCAACATAACAGGATGGGTTGTACGAATCCACGTTGCCGAGCATTCGCACAACCCACCATTGCGACACATCACTGATTCCGCACATTCAATCGCTGCAACCAACAGGCTGCGGCGATATTTCAGCGCGAAGAGCGGCGTATCCGAATGACACTGATGCCAGCCAGCATCAGGGCAATTGCAGACAGCACCATCGGTGTTACGGACGAACCAGTTGATGACAGTTCAGATGAATTATCATCAGCAGTAGAAGACTGTTGCTGGCCGCCATCACCGGTCTGATCGCCGTTACCCGACTGGTTACCGTCACTGGTCTGATCACCATCACCGGTCTGATCACCACCACCAGGATTTCCGCCATCACCAGACTGACGGTCAACCGCCAATTGCGCGAGCTGCAAACTCAGTGCACGCTGCGGGGCATCCACCTCATTTTGCGTGGAAGGATCGGATGCCAACGCCTGCTTTGCCTTATCAAGTAGCGTGAGCATCTTATCCCACTCATCCATAGGATATTCCGCAGACTGCAGAGAGTCAGCCTGATCAATGGCCGAACGCAGCTTAGACGTGTCCACAGCTTTGCCGTCAGAAGTCAACACGTCGCTCAAGTCATAGTAATCAAAATCGACATAACCACCCGTATTCTCCTTGGCGTAATTGAACAAGCCGATTCGATACCCCTTAAAGTGCGACAAGCTCCAATCGTAAGTCAGCGGCCCCTGCTCGTCGCCAAGCTTGGACCATTGCTTACCGTCCAGACTGTACCAATACTGAATCGTCAACTTACCACTCGCATTATCCAGTGTGTTGTCCGACTTGATCCACACATTGGTCGCATCATCTGGCAATGTCACTGTGCCGCCCGATACAAAGGCCTCTTCAGCGTCACGATCAATCGTATCGTCAACGATATTACCGTCCGCGTCCTTCACGCCATTGTCGTAGACACGCTTGACCACACCCAACGTTCGCTGTCCATTTTCTTGACGCACAGCGGCATAGGCAAAACTACGGGTATATGTAGCGAGGCCTGCGGTGTCTCCATCCTTCATATGACTGACATCCATGTGGGTTTCCACAGACATGGATCCGCCAAAGGTACGCTGCGACAAAACGTTACGGGCGGTTTCAAAATATGTCAGGTCGCCATAAGTGCCTTTCATATATTTGGCCGTGGCGGAAACCTTGTGCCCATTGGTCAAACGCAACCAGCCTTCACGATCAGTGAGAGACCAATATCGGTTATCTGGATTATGTCCCCATTCCCATACCAAATCAAGATTCGAACCATTGGGTTGGTATTCTTCGGCGACCGGATATTCCTTCTCATCAGCAAGACCGATCAGGGAAATATCGTCGATGACGTAATCCATGCACGTGCCTTCCGCACCCCACGCGGTTTCGACAATGAGTTTGGAACCTTCCACATTAGCGTCGGATGGGATGGAGAACTCACCTGTGATAGTAGTCGTCTCCCCACGTTTCACTGTTCCTGTGGCCACACGATTAATTGTGCCGTCTGCATATTGAATCGCCACATAAAACAGGTGGGAAGTCACAGCCGATGAATCGACGCCGTCCATCTCATGGTCGTATCGAATCGTTGCACTGGCACGATATGTCACGCCCTGCTGCAATTTTCCATCCATAGATTGACCCGGGCCAGCGCCATTGTATTCGCCACGATTCGTCACAGCAAGACTCGTGGTTCCAGAAAGAGAACCATCCGTAATCGCGGTAAGCGTACCATTCCACTGAGGGGTCCACGATTCAGTCCCGTTTTCGAAATCGCCATTGTCCACCAGCTCGATTCCAATCAGAGAATCGTCAACCTGAGGAGGCTCCTCCAGAGTCCACCAATCCTGATCCTGATAAGACTGATGAGGCGCGTCATTATCAAAATCGTCCGAATTGACCAGGGAACGCTGGCGAACCAGATTCTCCAAATCAGCAGGCAAATCAATCAGTTTGTCGTAGGTGTCCGACGCGCTTACCTGATTATTGTCCCCAAACACAGGCCATCCGTCATCACCCCACGTTGCAGGAATCAAACCGGGAATACGTCCGGTCGGATATGTGTCTCGGAAGAAGAATCCATGCCAAGACGTCGTGCCATCACCGTTGTCGACTTCAACAAGGCTACCTTGTGCGAAAGCACCTAGATAATACTTTTTGGCTTCGTATTTGGAGCCATCAAGCAAATCAGTGGTGCGCAGCAGCATCACCATACGACCGTCTTTGCCCCAGTAAATCGTTGGAGTATAGAAATAATCACCGATTTTGAAAGTCTGAGATCCTTCAAATCCGGTAGGAGTCTCACCAAGATCATCAGTGAACTGTTCGGCAGAGATGATATTCTCATGGCTCTCCACCACCGTGGTTAAATCATCGGACAGCCTATATTGGTTGACGCCGGAGATAATCCAAGGACTCCCTTGCTCATCAAAATACAATGACGGATCATGGAATCCCCGATTAAGGGCAATCTTCGTCCAAGGACCATTCTCAATATCATCGGTGTAGTAGATATAAGCGCCATTAAGGTTGTTCGTATTGAATAACACGTAGAAGCGGCCATTGTGATAGCGCAGCGACGGAGCCCACTCGCCTTCGCCATACGAGCTAGCTCCATTGCGCAAGGATGAAGCATCGCTCATAGAAATGCGATCATACACGTACGTGACTATCCACCAATTGACCAGATCATAGGATTTCATAATTGGAGATCCGGGACTGAGCTCCATAGTGGTACTCACCATGTAATACACATCACGACCGTCTTTGTTATTCGGATCGTCCTTCGACACACGAATAACACTGATATCCGGAACATCCGTGTTCAACATGGGAATGGAATACGTGCCATCACCGCTATCAGTCGTGGTGTAACTGCCATCCGATGGCGTTGAAGATGGCGTTGAATCATCCGCAAAGACCGGCATTGGCGCCAAAATCAACCCACAAGTCGACAACACCGCGATAGCACTAGCCGAAATTTTTTGTCGTAAATAATTCATAAGTCTTTTAAACTTTCATGATAAGCACTCAACATCGAGTGCGTATTCCAATAGCATGCCCGCACAAATCAGCAATGAATGACGATAAGACATTCCCGCATATGGATAAGTGATGGACATTACCACTGCCAAAACTTACGCTTGAACAAGTACCAGTTCTAGGTTTCATGTGCGGTCATCCCGAGGCTGCCGCTACGGGATGACCGCATTACCAAGAGGTAACTAGCGCATCTCGCGACGCACTCGCGCTACGATCACACCAGTGAGAGCCAAGCAAGCGACAATCACAGCACCAGGCAAGACAGAGGAACCGGTTTGTGCCAAATCCACGCCATCGTCATTGGAGCCGTCGGCATTGCCATCAGTGGAATCATCAGCCAGCTTCAGACCGGCACGTGCACTATTCAATGCAGCAAGCGCATCTTGAACCTGCTGTTCAGTAGCGGATTCATCCTGCAATACCGCCTGAGCCTTCTGCAATGCGTCAGCAAACACCTTCCAGCTCTCTTCCGTGTAATCGGAAGCGTTCAGGCTGGAATTCTCATTCACTGCGCTCTGCAAATCAGACTTGTCCACCGGAGTCGAAGGAGTTTCATCCTGCGACTCCGTGAAAGTGTACGTAGTGATGTCGTACAGCTCATCCTGAGCATTCGCACCACCATCGGATTTGAAGGAGAACACCACATGATGCACCCCTGTCACACCCTCAAGGGTGGTCGTGTAATCGGCGTACTCGGATCCATCACCGGCAGGAATCGAAATAGAAGCCACAGGTTCGGAATCCGGATCATCAAGACGAATCTCAAGGATGCCTCCGGCTTTGCCAGCTGCAGTCACAGTCAGCGAAGAGGCGCCGTTATTCCCGAAATCGACATTCGCCAAAGACGTCCACTCACCATTATTAATATTGCTGAGCTTCTGACCTTCGGAATTGTCTGTAGTCATATCGACCACGCGCACACCAGAAGTCAGGTCATATGCGTTCTGAATGCCGGAATCCCATGCAATGGTGGAAGCTGGAATGCCTCCATCTTGATACGCGTCCAGATTCTTCACCGAAGAGAGACCCTCATATGTCATTGCAATATCGGCAATGGAACCATCCTCGTTAACCGTAATCGGATCGAGATGAGTATTTCGGTAGCCATGCGCCGCGTCAAGATTACCGCCGTTCATCAATTCCTTTGCCACCGTTTGCGCATGGTAGGTCATATACCACTGGTCGCCAAGTTGAACCATCGCGTGATGATTGTTGCCGCCAACACCGAAATACGTGCTCGGATTCTTCAGAATCTCACCCTGATAAGTGAACGGCCCCATCGGGTTGTCTGAAGTCATATACGCGATATTGCCGTAACCGACCGTGTTACCATCAATTACGTTGTCATGGCTGAAATTAGTGCAATACGAGTAGTAATAAGTACCACCTATCTTGGCAATCCCGGAGTCCTCAAACATGGCAGGTGCGTCTATGACCTGAGCCTCACCTTCGGTATGCAGCATGTCATCGGACAGTTTAATAACGCGAGCCGTGTTCGGATGTTCTTCCTCGCCTGCCGGAACACCACCTCCGTAATACAGGTAGCCCTGCCCGTCATCATCCACGAACACCGCGGGATCAAACAGCCAGACCACACCAGCGGATTCAGGAGTACCGCCCTTAATCAACAGCTCACCGGTTTCGTCCTTCCACGGACCAACAGGAGAATCCGAGGTCAGCACACCGATACCGCTGCCGCCATTGGCGAAATACAGGAAGAACTTCTCTTTACCGTTGATGGTCTTATGAGCGACGGCAGGAGCCCAGGAATTGCTGGCCCAGGTGGCCACCCCCTGTTCTCCAGCCACACGAATGTAACCCTCATTACGCCAATTGACCATGTCATCACTGGACAGAACATTGATGGTCTTTACTTGAGCGAACGAATTGTCCTTGATCTGCCCAGTACTGTCATATTCATAGTCATAATTCAACGAGCCATCAGCATTCACAGAAGTGCCATCACCCGTAGTGTAGATATATACGCGTCCGTTGTATTCCATAGCCCACGGATCGGCGCCATACCAATAATCGATAATCGGGTTTGAATAGTCGCCGAAAGCCTTGGCTGCCGTTGCCGTACCCGTAGTCGGCGGCACGAATGAGGAACCAGAATCCGAACCGGTTACGGAAATGTCGTCGACAATGAAGTCGGCATTGCTCGTGCCATACTTGTTTTCAATCACCAGCGAGGGACTGGTGAAATCACCACTACCACCTAACGTTCCAGTACCTGAAATTTGTGTCCACTCACCCGCTTTCGCCGTTCCGGTCGCAATCTGGTCACATCCGGAACCATTACCCGAACAAACAGTGATATTGAATTCACCGTCTTCCGTGGCCTTGACCCACATACTTCCGGTATATGTCTGTCCTTTTTCCACCTTGCCATCAAGAGACTGGATTGCACCAGCATCAGAGGATGTACGATCAGTAACGCTCAAGGCGCCACTGCCACCATGCACATCATCCGCAGTGACGGCAATGGACGATGCGGAGCTATTCCACACCGTTCCAGACTTCCAACCATTAAGATCGTCTTCGAATCCGCCGTTGACGACCAATTCGACGGGTTCATCGGCCGACGCCGCAGTCACTCCGATAGTCGCTGGAAATACAGCCCCCATGCAACACAGCACGGATGCAGCCGCAGCAGCAACCACACGACCGGTTTTCCTTGTTTGCAATATGTGAATGTTATAAACCATTCAGTTCCCTTTCCTGAATGATGGAGGGCGACTCCCCCCCCCCATCATTTTTTCTTCGCCGCACAATCGAATCCCACGTTGGTTACGACCACATCGCGGCTCATTGCAAAGCCATGCCAGAGGAACGTCCCTCAAGGGCAGCCATGCAACAGCCATTATATAAATGAGCGCATTTCACTCGCGATCGTCCTTGATAACAAATTGATAACGATATGCACAATGAAAATAAGTTCACATAAACGCAACGCAACACATCAAATATGACAGTTTCATATGCCAATTACACACTTTGCATAACATATTTCAACAAAGAATGGAGACGTACAAGCGAACTCATCTGATGCCACCACTCATCGCCTATAAAGCTGGCGTGTCGCGCCACAATAACATCACAGCCGATAAAACGACACCCCGAAGTTGAGACTCATTCAACAATGCGGCCAGCTTAGACACACAACCAACGCTTCGCTTCATAGCACCGAACATTGATTCCAGCACAGTCACGACCATCTTCTTTGAAGGCAATCGTGTTTACGCCCCGGGTTCTAAATAGAAGTGCAACACCTTGTCTAGGGTTGGAAGTGTTCGAAGTTTCTAACTTAAGAAGGTGTTGCACTCATGGGTCAACAGTATTCGCACCTGTCGTCCGAGGAGAGGATCCTGATCGAGAAGCTGCATTGCGAACAGCATCTGAGCGTCCGGAAGATCGCGGAGGAAATCGGTCGGGACAAGTCCACGGTGTCACGCGAGCTGAGGCGCGGCCTGTGGTTCGCGTCCAACGAGAACGGGTCGTACCGTCCCTACCGGCCGAAACGGCTGAAGACCGGGCCGTGGACCTTGGGTCCGTTCTATTCGGCGCTGGCCGCGCAGAGGAAGGCGGACCTGCGCCGGCGCGGATCCCGCAAGCCGCGTCGCATGGACTCGGGCCCGTTGCGCGCCTGGGTGCTGGACGCGCTGCGCAGGGGGTGGAGCCCGGAACTGATCGAGGGACGGTTGAAGGCCCAGTGCGCCGGCGACCCGTCGATGCGGATCAGCCACGAGTGCCTCTGCCAGTGGATCTACGCCAAGCCGCAGCGGGCGCTGGACCTGCGCCAGTATCTGGCGCGCGGCAGGAAACGCCGGACGAGGAAAAAGGGCAGGAAGGCGAAAGGGCCGCGCATCCCGATGCGCGTGCCCATCGCGGACCGGCCCGAGGCGGTCGGATCCAGGAAGGGGTTCGGCCATTTCGAGTCGGACACGGTGGTCGGCGCCGCGCCGTCGAGGCGCTGCATGAACACGCAGGTGGAGCGCAGGAGCCGCAGGCTGTTCGCCCGGCTCGTCGACGACAAGAGCGCGTCCGCCACGGCCAGGGCCGAGTACGAGATATTCAAGGGCATGCCGCCGGCCGCGCGCGTCGACCGCACGTGGGACAACGGCACGGAGGCGAGCCTGCACGTGCTGGTGGACGAGGCGCTGGGCATGCTCACGTACTTCGCCGACCCGTACAGTTCCTGGCAGCGTGGCAGCAACGAGAACAGGAACGGCAGGATCCGCCGCTATCTGCCCAAAGGAACCGGGTTCGAGGACTTGGCCCAGGAGGACCTCGACGCGATCGTCGGGGAGATCAACGACACCCCCATGAAGCTCCTCGGCTACAAAACGCCCAACGAGGTATGGGACGAGGAGATCGCCAAGCTACAATCGAAGGCAGCCAGCCCGAACACAAGCGTTGCGCTTACAAATTGAATCCGGGGGGCCTCATGAGCCGAGGGTGTAAGGGATAAGGTGTAAAGGGTAAGGGTTTAAAGGCGTAAGGGTGTAAGGGGACACTCACTCCTGCCGGTACAGCCGCGAATACAATCCGCCGGCCTGCAGCAGTTCGTCATGCGTACCGGATTCGACGATCTGCCCATGATCCATGACATGGATGCGGTCGAAATCCCGAATCGATGCGAGTCTGTGCGCCACGACGATGCACGCATTGTCGGAGTCGAGCAACGCCGTCATGACATGTCGCTCGGTATCGTTGTCCAGAGCACTGGTGGGTTCGTCCATAAGTAGGAAGTCCGGTCTTCCGACGACCGGATCCATCATCCCCTCGTTGATGCCGGCAACCTCGCACGCCCTGACGATGTCGTCATCCGTCAGCCACGGACGGTGCAGCGTGATATTGTCGCGCAAGGTTTCGTTGAACACCGTGGATTCCTGATGCACATACGCCAGCCTGTCGGCCTTCCATCGGCTGTCCGCGTCGTAAATCCGGCATCCGCCGTCGTCGATGGTCACCGTGCCACAGACGGGTTCGATGAGTCCGGCGAGCAGTTTCAGCAGCGTGCTTTTGCCCGAGCCAGTGGGGCCGACGATGGCGATCTTGTCGCCTTCACCGGCGGGAATCATCTCGCAAATCTTGCGCATATAGGTGGCGAACGCCATGATCTGGCTGATGACGCCGACGATGCCGGAGAAGGTTTCGATGAAGGCGCGTTGCACGTCAGCCTGCGCGACGGTCGCACGCTCGACCAGCGTCCTGTTGCGCAGGGAATAAATGACGGATACGACGAGCACCGCCGCGCACACCGTCAGGGTCAGCATCGTCAATGGCGCTGAATAGGCGATCATCATGATCAGGTAGACCACGAGGAACACCATCGACACGACCGTCGACGGCAGACTGCCGGTCACGATCTGTTCGACGACCATGACCAGGTTCGCGCGGTAGATCAGGTCACCACTGGAACGGTTCACGAAGAACGGGAACTCCCGATCGAGCACGCCGGTCATGTATCGGCGGGACAGGTATCGTCCGAATCGCACCTGCACGCGGGTGAGCATCATGGTGTTCAACGCGCCGACCGCCATCGCCGTGAACGCCGGGCGCGCTGCCTTCCACGCGGCCACGGGAGGCGTCGCAGGCGTGGCGGCGGGAGGACGTCGCGTTTCCCGATTCCCGGACGGGTTCCCATCTCCGAGCGTCCGCCGGAGGCCGGCGACCGCAGCGGTTTCGGCCATTGGGAGGCCGACGGCGTGATCGGCGCCGGATGCGACCTGCACACTGAGGTCGAGAGGAAGACCAGGTTCCTCATGGCCGGGATCGTGCCCGGCAGGACCGCCGGGGAAAGCGTCGGGGTGCGGCTGGCGATGTTCTCGCCGCTGCCGGCCGGCGCGCGCGTCAGCGTCACGCACGACAACGGCGCCGGGTTCGCCCGCCACACGCGCCTGCGCGACGGGCTGGGCATGGACACGTACTTCGCCGACCCGTACTCCAGCCGGCGGCGGGGAAGCAACGAGAACCGGAACGGCATGATCCGCCGGTATCTGCCCAAACGCAGCGAGATCCAGATGGGCATGGCCGGGGAACTGCGGGAGATTGTCGACGAGGCCGACAACCGTCCCATGCGCGTGCTGGACTACCGGACGCCCGCCGAGGCATTCGCCGACGAACTGCTAGAATTGCAGGACCAACAGGGGTGTTGCACCTCTAAATAGACATCGGGCACACGGTTTGCGCGGCGGTGAGCAGTGAGCGGTGAGTACTGAGCGACGTACGGCGACTCACGTGCGCTCACACAGTGGTGAGCAATCCGCCGAACAACACCACGAGCAGGGCGATGGTTTCAATCACGAAGTACAGAATGAAACTCGCCCAGCTTTTGGTCAGTACGTTCAGCGGCGAGGTCTTCCGGATAATCACCAGCAGACCAACAAACACCAGGGCGTATACGGCGATGCCGATCGCCGCCCCCATAATGCCCAGATTCGCGGCATTCGCCAGACCGGCCTGCTTGCCGTAGACCACGTACGTGGAATACCAGAAGTTGAGATTGAGCATGCTGAGTCCCGCGATGAACTGCTCACAGGCCAGCCCGAGCACGAACACGATCAGCCATGGCCAGGACGGCGAGACGACCACCGCCATCGCCAATCCGACGTACGTGATCACCACGGCCACCCAACCGACCAGTGCGATACCTTGCGGAGACACTCCCCCGAGCACGGCCACAATGGAGTCAGTATTATTCACCGCCAGCGAGCGACCGAACCAGTATGGCGCGATGATGGCGCACAGTACGGCAAGAATGATCAACGCCCAACGCAACGGATGGGAGCGACGGCGCTCGATATCAGCCAAAGACAAATCGGTCTCGGGTATGGAAGCCTCGGGGTGCCTGGAAACCTCGACGGTCTCTACTTTGCCGCCTACGATTTCCGTCGCCTCGTTAGGTTCTTGCTCGTTGGGTTCCTGCTCCATGCACCGCCTCGCCGATTACCTGCTCATTGCCATGTATTGCCATGCCGATTATTGCGATGCCTATCTTAGCGTGCGTGTTGGGCAAGTACCTGATGCTCCCTGCGGTTTCGCGCGCTGATTGGATACAGACAGGCTACTGCTACTGCCCGTCTGCATCCGGCGACTTGTCCGCCGCTGTATCCGTCTGTTCCTCAGGCAACGTATTGGCAGCCTGTTCCTTACGCCGCCTGCCGTGCAGCAGGGCCTCGAGCATGTCGACCTGACGCTCCAGTTCGTCGATACGACGTACCTGCTGCGAAATCAGCAAGTCGCGTAGGTCATTGTTCTGCTCTTTGCGGGAGACGGGGAAGATGATGGCGCGACGTTCGGGCGATACGTGGAAATCGGATTCGCTGCCGGTACCAGCCGGAAGTGACGATTCCGCCGAGTCGCGCCAAGCTCTCGCTGCTCGCGCACTCTCCGGAATGTTTGGTGCGCCCGCGGCTCCCGAGCGGAAAAGCTCCGAATCTGAAGCCCCCCCCCCAGCTTATTTTGAACCGCACCCCGATTGTTGGACTGGAGTAATTCATGTCCGATGATTTGGAGGTGCGGTTTTCTATGTCACGGAAAC
>PPYE01433739.1_pt1 | contig 11331 bp, 8 predicted proteins | sample 1559881 | NCBI WGS metagenome assembly PPYE01 (sample SAMN08240022, study PRJNA423297) | Human gut metagenome, whole genome shotgun sequencing project.
GAGAGCCAGTTCCCCGCGGACTTCATCTCCGAGGCCGTGGACCAGACCCGCGGCTGGTTCTACAGCCTGCTGGCCATCTCCACCCTGCTGTTTGACAAGGCGCCCTTTAAGAACGTGCTGGTCCAGGGCCTGGTGCAGGACGAGAACGGCCAGAAGATGTCCAAGTCCAAGGGCAACGCCGTGGACCCCATGGAGGCCCTGCAAAAGTTCGGCGCGGATCCCCTGCGCTGGTACTTCTACACCAACTCCGCCCCCTGGCTGCCCAGCCGCTTCCACGAGAAGGCCGTTGTCGAGGGGCAGAAGAAGTTCTTCTCCACCCTGTGGAACACCTATGCCTTCTTTGTGATGTACGCCAACATTGTAAACTTTGACCCCACCCAGCACAGGCTGGAGGACTGCAAGCTCACCGTGATGGACAAGTGGCTGCTCTCCCGCCTGAACACCACCGTGAAGGCCGTGGACGACAACCTCTCCGCCTACAAGGTGCCCGAGGCCGCCCGTGCCCTCCAGGATTTTGTGGACGAGATGAGCAACTGGTACGTGCGCCGCAGCCGTCCCCGGTTCTGGGCCCAGGCGGAGAGCGACGACCGCACCGCCGCCTTTATGACCCTGTACACGGCGCTGGTGTCCACCGCCAAGGTGGCTGCCCCCATGGCCCCCTTTATGAGCGAGGAAATCTACCGCAACCTGGTGTGCTCCGTGGACAAGTCCGCCCCGGAGAGCGTCCACCTGTGCCTGTACCCCGCCTATGAGGAAAGCCGCGTGGACAAACAGCTGGAGGCTGAGATGGACGAGGTGCTCCAGGTGGTCACCTTGGGCCGCGCCGCCCGGAACCTCTCCAACCTGAAGAACCGCCAGCCCCTCCAGGCGTTGTACACCGACGCCAACTCCGGCCTGGGGCAGCTGTACACGGACATCATCAAGCAGGAGCTCAACGTGAAGGACGTGCAGTTCCTCACGGACATGTCCCAGTTTACGGCCTACACCTTTAAGCCCCAGCTGAAGCTGCTGGGCAAGAAGCTGGGCAAGCGCCTGAACGACGCCCGCCAGGCTTTGCAGGAGCTGGACGGCTCCGCGGCCAAGAAGGAGCTGGACGCCACCGGCGTGCTGAAGCTCTCCTTGCCCGATGGGGACATCGAGCTCACCGCCGAGGAGCTGCTCATCGAGACGGCCCAGAAGGAGGGCTACACCTCTGTGTCCGACAGGGGCGTCACCGTGGTGCTGGACACCGCCCTCACCGAGGAGCTTATCCGCGAGGGCTTTGTGCGGGAAATCATCAGCAAGCTGCAGACCATGCGGAAGGAGGCGGGCTTCAACGTCACCGACCACATCCAGGTCTACTGCCAGGGCAGTGAGAAGGTCCAGCAGGTGCTGGAGGAGAACCAGGAGGCCATCCTCCACGACGTGCTGGGCGACGCCTGCCACTTCGACGCCCTGGAGGGCTACACCGCCCAGCAGGACGTCAACGGCGAAACCGTCACCTTCGGCGTGAAGCGCGTCTAAGCGCAAGGCCAATGCCATAGAAAGAATGGGCTGTCCCAAAGGGCAGCTCTTTCTTTTTGCCCATCTTTCTGGAAAGAAGCAAAGCACTTTTGCGCTGTGGAACGGCGGCTTTAGCTGACTTCACGTTGTGAGCGGGCGTTGTGTTCGCGCCTGTTGGCGGTGCCTACTGGCTTTGTCTCTGTTTTGGCTGGATGTATATATGAAAGAAGCACAGGCCAGCGCGACGCGGGCCCGGCCCGTTTTGCGCCGGTGGGCGGGAAATGTGTGGAAAGTGCTTGAAAATCTCCTGGGGCTCGCTTATAATACGGGTGAATCTTCCAGGCCGCGGGGCCGGGAGCAAAGGGAGAGTTGATTTGTATGTATCACGGAATGACCAACCACATGGGGAACCTCACCCTGCTTTCGGGGAGCGTTTCCCGTTCCATCAGCCCGGAGAACTTTACGGGGGCCAAGGGCGCCGGTGCCCAGTGCGAGCTGGAGGACGGCTCGGCCAAGTGGGCGGCCCGGGACTTGGGCAAGGGCTGGAAGGTAAACCCCTACATCCGTGTGGCGCCGGGGGAGACCTTTGAAATTGCCAACATCCAGGGGCCCGGCGCCATTCAGCACATCTGGATGACCCCCACAGGGAAGTGGCGCGACACCATCCTGCGCATGTACTGGGACGGCCAGGCCGCGCCCTCGGTGGAGTGCCCGGTGGGGGATTTCTTCTGCTGCGGCTGGCAGGAGTACCACCAGGTTTCCACCTTGGCAGTGTGCGTCAACCCGGGCAGCGCTTTCAACTGCTACTGGACCATGCCCTTCCGCCAGCAGTGCCGCATCACCTTGGAGAACCGCGGGGAAGAGGAGGCCGTCTACTACTACCAAATCGACTACACCTTGGGGGAGGTGCCCCAGGACGCCGCCTATTTCCACGCCCAGTTCCGCCGGGTGAATCCCCTGCCCTACAAAGAGGTGTACACCATCCTGGACGGGGTGCAGGGCCAGGGCCACTACGTGGGCACGTACATGGCCTGGGGCGTGCACAACAACGGCTGGTGGGGGGAAGGGGAGATAAAATTCTACCTGGACGGCGACCAGGAGGCCCCCACCATCTGCGGCACCGGCACCGAGGATTACTTCTGCGGCTCCTACAATTTTGAGGACCCCCGCACCCACAGCCGCTATGTGGAGTTTTCCACCCCCTACGGCGGCTTCTACCCCGTCACCCAGGACGGCCTGTACCAAAGCCAAAAGCGCTTTGGGGCCTATCGGTTCCACATCGCCGACCCCATCCGCTTTGCGGAAAACCTGCGGGTGACCATCCAAGCCTTGGGCTGGCGGGATGGCGGCCGGTACCTGCCCCTGCAGGACGACATCGCCTCGGTGGCCTTCTGGTACCAGACGCTGCCCACCGCGCCCTTCCCCGCCCTGCCGGACCGGGAGTTTTTGGAGATTATCTAAGCCCACAGGAAAAGGGCCGCCCCCTACAGGACGGCCCTTTTGGCTTGCTGTTTTAGTTGGCGCTGGGGAAGGTGTACTTCTGCCCTGTGCGGTAGGACTCATAGGCGCCCACCATAAACTGGGTGAGGGCCACCGCCTCGTCGATGCCGTTGGGGGCCTGGCCCTGGCCGCAGCAGGCGGCGATCCAGGCGTCGATGGGCATGGTGTCCGGCTGGGGCAGGTCGGTCATCTCCACGGTTTTGCCGCCGGTCTCGGGGCAGCTGTACTCCAGCCTGTCCCCGTGGTCCCCAAAGACGTGCAGAGAGCCCTGGGTGCCGCTGAGCTCCAGGAAATACCCGTTGCCGCTGGTGACAAACCCCGTCTCGGAAACGCCAATGGCCCCGCCCTCAAACTCCAGCACAGACACGGCGTTGTCCTCCACGCCCCGGTGGGTCACCTGGGTAAACTGGGACACCACGCTTTTGGGCTCCCCCAAAAACCAGTGGAGGGTGTACATGGGATGGGCGCCCAAGTCCATCATGGCGCCGCCGCCGGTCTGCACCTCGTCGTAAAAGTGGGGAGGCAGCCAGCCCAAAGAGCCGTCGGCCTGGGGCGCCACGCTGCCGTTGTGGTAGTTGTGCACCCGGGCGTAGGTAATCTGGCCCAGCTTGCCGCTTTCCACCAAAGCCTTGGCGGCTTTCAGGGCGGGGCGGCACTTGTGGGGGTAGGAGATGGTAAAGGTGACGCCGCTCTTCCGGATGGCCTGGGCAATCTCCTGGGCGTCCTCGTTGGTGAGGGCCAGCACCTTCTCGGTGAAGATGTGCTTGCCGGCCTTGGCGGCGGCCAGCAGCACCTCTTTGTGCTGGTTGGTGGCGGTGGTCACCTGGATGCCCTGGATGGAGCTGTTCGCCCAGATGGCCTCCAAGTCCGGCTGGAAGGGCACGCCCAGCGTTTGGGCCATGGCCTGGCCCCGAGCCTGGTCGTCGTCCCACAGGCAGGCCAGCTGGGCCTGGGGGTTTTTCAAAATGGCCTGGGCGTACTCCTGGGTGTGGACGTGCCACGCCCCAATCACTGCGATTTTCATACAACATTCCTCCCAAAGGGAAAAGATTTTCCGCCTATACCATAGCACCGCCCAGGGCAAAAAGCAAGTGACAAATTTTCACCCAAAGGGTATTTTTCCCAGGGGGTCCGCAAGAAAAAAGAGGCCGCCCGCCGGGGCAGCCTCCTGGGTGTTACAGGTATTTCGCAATGACAGCGTCCATGCCGGCGCGCTTTTCCTCCATCTCCTGCACCAGCTTGAACTGGTTCCGGGCGCGCACCAGGTTGTGCTCGGGGTAGGCGGTGCGGAAGTACACGTCCCCGTTGAGGTAGTCGGCCAAGAAGCGCAGGCCCACTTCCAAGGTCATCAGCCGTGCGCCGTCGGGCAGGGTTTTCAACTCCAGGGGCGTCAGGGCGCTGCCCGCGGCGGAGAGGAACCCGTCGGCGTAGGCCTCGAACAGCCCCAGGTCAAAGTGGACCTTGGAGAGGTCGGCCTCGTCCTCGGCGGCGGTGGTGGCCCCGGCCCGGATGGAATCCCCAAAGTCAAAGGCGCACAGGCCGGGCATCACGGTGTCCAGGTCGATGACGCAGATGGCCTTGCCTGTGGCGTCGTCGATGAGGATGTTGCTCATCTTGGTGTCGTTGTGGGTCACCCGCAGGGGGAGCTTGCCCTCCCGCAGCAAATCCATCAGCAGGGCGCAGTCCTCTTTGCGCTGGGCGGCAAAGTCCATCTCCGCCCCCACCTGAGAAAGCCGGCCCGCCTTGTCGTTCTGGGCGGCCTCCAGCAGCTGGCGGTAGCGCTCGGGGGTGTTGTGGAAGTCCTTGATAGTCTCGTGGAGGGTGGAGGCGGGGTAGCTGGACAGCAGGCTTTGGAACTCCCCAAAGGCCCGGCCGGCCTCCCGCAGCATGGCGGGGCTCTCCACCGTCTCGTGGGAGGTGGCCTTGTCCACAAAGGTCATGCAGCGCCAGGGGCCGCCCTCCTCATCCACAAAGAGGGTGCCGCCCTGGGTGGTGCGGCGGATGTTCAAAGTCTCCCGCAGGGGGTCGCCGCCCCGGGCGAGGATTTTCTCCCGCAAAAACTCCGTCACGCCGGTGATGTTCTCCATGATGTCCTGGGGGGAGGGGAACACGTAGCGGTTGATGCGCTGGATGACGTACTTGCCGCCGTTCTCCACCAAAAAGGTGTCGTTGATGTGGCCGCCGTGCAGGCGGGTGGAGGCGCAGTCCCGGGGCAGGCCGAAGGCCTCTAAAATCTCCGGGGTGATTTGGATGGGATGCTCCATAAGTTTACGTTCCTTTCGTATTTGGTTTGGGGTGAAACACGCGGGGCAGCCCCGCGGGAATGGGAATGTTTAAAAGCGCAGGGACATGCGCAGAATCACTTCCCCCGGCGCGCCGGACAGGGAGAGGTTGCCGCTGTAGCGCTCTACAATGTCCCGGGCGTTTTCCAGGCCGTGGAAGTCGTCCTCGCCGGTGTTTTCGTCGAACAGCCACCCCAGCACCTGGGAGAGCGTCTTGCCCTTCAGGGAGAAGGTCTCTTTTTGGGGCAGCTGGCCGGAGTAGACCGCCTCCATCGTCAGGGAGTTCTCCCCGGGCTGGGCGGTAAAGCGCACCCGGCGCTCCCCTTCATAGGCGGCGGCCTCCCCGCAGGCCCGGGTGAGCATCTCGCTGATGAGCACACACAGCTCCACGGTGGTCAGGGGCGTTTCCCCGGTGAAGGCGTTGCTCTCAAAGGAGACGCTGTTCTGGGCGGCAAAGGCTGCCTTGGCGGCGATGACGCCGTTGACATAGGGGTTTTGGCTGTATAGCCCCGCCAAAGGCGACTTGGCGTTGTTCTGCTTGTAGATGGCCGCGTAGCGGGGCACCAGCGCCTGGTTGCCGTCCTGCACCATCACGCTGACGGTGTCCAGGGCGTACTCCCCGGCCTTTTGGGCGGCCTTGGCGGCCTGCACGGCGGCCAGGGTGTCGGTGTAGTCGCCGGCTTTCAGCGCCAGCATCTGGGCCCGCAGGCTGTCCTCCGTGGCGCCCTGGCGGAAGCGTCCCGCCTGGTACACCGAGCGGAAGACGAAAATCACCGCCGCAAAAAGCAGGGTGGCCACCAGCAGCCGCTGGGCGGGGATGTGCAGGCGGAAGAGGAAGTCCACCTTGCCGTTGCCCACCGCGCAAAGGGCCAAAGTGACAAGGCACATGCCCCACAAAAAGGCGGAGGGCCCCCTGTCGCTAAAGTGGTGGAAGGGCCGGTAGAAGCACAGCCCCACCAAGGCCGCCAGGGCCAGCTGGGCCGCCAACGAGAACACCGCCGCGAAGGCCCCCGCCACCGGGAAGGGCATGGCCCCCAGCGCAGGCGGCAGGAAGGCCTCCAGGTAGAAGTGGCAGGCCAAGGTCAGCAGCACCAGGTAGAACTTTTGCAGGGGGTTGTTCCGGGAAAGGAACAGAGAGGCCCCAAAGAGCACCAGGGCCCCGGCGGCCACCGCCCAAGAGGGCCCTGCCAGCCGGGCGGCAATCCACCCCACCCCCAAGGAGAGCAGGTAGGCAGCCCCATAGCAGGCCACAGTGGCCCACAGGCGGAAGCGGTCCTCCAACAGGGTGAGGAACAGCCCCGCCGCGCACAGCAATGCAATGGCTAAATCGGTCACGATGAGCATCCCCTTTTTCACAGGACAAGCCCTCCCCGCCCCGAAAACCAGGACAGGGAAAGCTGTTTGCGAATAGTATAGCACACTCTTGGCCGGGAAACAATTTCTTTTTTCCGCATCTTCTTACAGGATTCCCCCCAGGGCGCTTTACAGGGGTAAAATCCATTGACAGCCGCCCCCCGGTATTGTAAGATACTATATATAGGAAAACTTGCAAGGCCTGGAAAAGGGGAGAGGAACATGAAAAAGCGGTGGGTGTTCACCGGTGTGGCGGGGCTGTTGGGGGCCCTGTTCCTGGGCTGTGTGCTGTGTGTGGGGGGCGTCTCCGGCTGGTTTGGGCTGAGCGCCCTGGCCGCCGGGGAAGAGCCCGCCTGGGAGCACGCCTATCCCACCACCTGGGACCCGGCCGGCCGCCCGGTGGAGGACCTGCTGATTCAGTGGGGCAGCGGCCCCGTGGAGGTCCGCGTGGGGGAGGGCCCTGTGGTCACGGTGACAGAGTACGCCAGCCGCCCCTTGGAAGAGGGGGAGATGCTCTCCCTGTCCTTTTCCGGCGGCGCCTTGGAGATTGCCTGGGACGGCGGCCTGCTGCCCCTGGGCGGGCTGCAAAACTGGCAGAAGCGCCTGGTGGTGGAAATCCCCCAGGACATCGCTTCCCAGCTGGACGAGTTCTCCTGCGGGAACACCCAAGGGGATATAAAGGTAAATGGCTTTACAGCGGAAACCGCCCGTGTTTCCTCCCTTTCCGGGGATGTGGACTTGGCGGGATTCAACGGTGTAAAGGTGAATGCCTCTACAGTTTCGGGGGCGGTCCACTGGCGGGGCGGCAGCGCCCAAGAGGTGGACGTGGAGACAAATTCCGGGCCGGTGAGCCTTTCGGATGTCACGGCCCAGGACTGCCGCTTAAAGACCGTCACCGGCCGGGTGGATTTCGCTGGCTCCAGCGCCCTGGCCTTTGCGGTGGAAACGGTATCGGGGGATGTCTCCACCCGGCTGGGCGCATGCCCCCAAGAGGCGGATTTGCGCTCGGCCGCGGGGGACATCACCGTCAACCTGGAGGAGAACAGCGGCTTTGCGGCGGAGTACTCCAGCGTTTCCGGGCGCTTTTCCTCGGACTTTACCGGCGCCGGGGAGAAGGGGCGGCTGCTCTATGGCAGCGGCGGGCCCAAGCTCACCTTGGCCACCACCTGGGGGGATATGGAGATTCAAAGGGTGACAGGCGTTTACGCCGAAATGGTGGGCGGCTGAAGAAAACATAAGCCAACCGGCAGGGGAAAGGAAGTGCCAAAAAACGTGAGGGCTTTTTTCAAGGGGCTTCTAAAAAAGGCGGGGGATAACTTTGCCGACCTGCTGGATCTTTTAGGGACGGTTTTGGATGTGATTTTGAATCGGTAAGAGATTAGGAAAGGGGGCGCTGTATGTACGGCGCAATTTTAGGGGACATTGCCGGCTCCCGGTTCGAGTTCAGCCGGCCGCAGAACTTCGATTGGAAAACCACCGACTTTTTCGGCGGCATGAGCACCTACACCGACGACACGGTGCTCACCGTGGCCACCAAGTACGCGGTGCTCACCGGCACGCCCTACGCCAAGGCTTACTCCCTGTTTGGGAAGCGCTATTCCCGGGTGGGCTATGGCACCATGTTTAAAAACTGGCTCAATTCCTCCTCCCAAAAGGGGTATAATAGTTTTGGCAACGGCGCCGCCATGCGGGTCAGCTACATTGGCTGGCACTACCCCACCTTGGAGGAGGTGGGCGACCAGGCGGTGTTCAGCGCCTTGGTCACCCACAACCACCCCGAGGGGGTGAAGGCCGCCCAGGCCACGGCGGAGGCGGTGTTCCTGGCGCGCACAGGCTCCACCAAGAAGGAGATTGTCCGCCACCTGCACAAAAAGTTCGGCTATGTGATAACCACCCCCTTGTTCCTCTACCGGCCCTTCGGGAAGTTCGACGACACGGCCATGGGCTCCATGCCCTTGGCCATCCGGTGCTTTGTGGAATCCGAGGACTGGCAGAGCTGTATCCGCAACGTGTTCAGCGTCAAGTGCGACACGGACACCGTGGCCTGCATCGCCGGTGGCATAGCCGACGCCTACTACGGCGGCACGGGCCTGGAGGAGGACACTTTGCTCAAGCGGTTCCTTATCAAGCCCAACGAGCGGGGGGAGTTTGACACCTTCCTGTACGAGTGGGCCACCAAGACGCCGGAGCAGGTCCGCCAAGAGCGGGAGGAAAAGGCGAAAAGGGAGAAAGAAGAAAAGGAGAAAGGCGGCGTTTTATGACAGTGATTTCTTACCAGTCCAAGCTGGTGCTGCGCATCCTCAAGGCGGGGGAGACCTACCGGGCAAAGCCCAACCTCACCCTGCGGGGGGAATACAACGCGATGATTGACCTGCTGGGCCTCCACTGCGAGTGCCCCATCTTTGGGGTGCTGAAGGGGAAAAAGCAGAACACCGGGGGGAAGGTTTCCGGCTCGGTGCGGCTGGTGCTGGATGTACCGGATAAGTACATCCATTTGACAGAGTACGCGGTGTGGGCGGATTTCCTCTACGCCTTTAAGTTTACAAAGCCGGGGAATTACAAATCCCTGCGGCCAGACTGCGAGGAGCTCACCGTCCGCCGCTACAACGAGATTTTGGCGGACCTGCAGGAGCAGCGCAAGCCCTCCCAGTACCAGTGCCCCCAGGTGGTGTTGGAGAAGATCGACCCCGCCTGGCTGAAAAGCTACCACATTGTGGGCAAGGGAGAGGGCTTTTTGCGCAAGCTGTTTGGAAGATAACGGCTTGGAATAGAGAGGAGCGTGCGGCTTTATGATGGTGGGAAAGTACATTTTGTCCATTGACCAGGGGACCACCAGTTCCCGGGCGGTGCTGTTCGACGCCTTTGGGGGCGTGGCGGGCATGGGCCAGCGGGAGTTCCCCCAAATCTACCCCCAGCCGGGCTATGTGGAGCACGACGCGGTGCAGATTCTGCAAACCACGCTGTACGCCATGCGCCAGGCGGTGGAGCAGGCGGGCATACGCGCCCGGGACATCGCGGCCATCTCCATCACCAACCAGCGGGAGACCACCGTGGCCTGGGACGCCGTGACGGGCATCCCGGTGTGCAACGCCATTGTGTGGCAGTGCCGCCGCACCGCCCCAGAGTGCGAGCGCCTGCGCGCCGCCGGCATGGAGGGGTACATCAAGGACACCACCGGGCTTCTCATCGACCCCTACTTCTCCGGCACCAAGATGAAGTGGATTTTGGAGAACGTCCCCGCCGCCCGGGACTTGGCGAAGAAGGGGAGGCTGCGCTTTGGCACCATCGACACCTGGCTGGTGTACTCCCTCACCGACGGGGCGGCCTATGTCACCGACGTGACCAACGCCTCCCGCACCATGCTGTTTGACATCCACAAGCTGCGCTGGGACGACACCTTGCTCCAAGAGCTGGGCATCCCCCGCAGCGCTTTGCCGCGGGTGTGCGAAAGCGGGGAGATTGTGGGCATGTGCAGCGCCGACGTGCTGGGGGAGGAAATCCCCATTGCGGGCATCGCCGGGGACCAGCACGCCGCCCTGTTTGGCCAGTGCTGCTTTGCGGAGGGCATGGCCAAAAATACATACGGCACCGGCTGCTTTGTGCTGATGAACACAGGCAGCAAGCCCGTGGCCTCCCAGGCGGGGCTGCTGACCACCATCGCCTGGAAGCTGAACGGCCGCACCACCTACGCCCTGGAGGGCAGCGCCTTCAACGCGGGCAGCGCCATCCAGTGGCTGCGGCAGCTTTGTGCCTGCCTTCACCGGCCTGGGCGCCCCCTATTGGGATATGTACGCCCGGGGCGCGCTGCTGGGCGTCACCCGGGGCACCACCCGGGCCCACCTGTGCCGGGCGGTGTTGGAGAGCATCGCCCTGGAAAGCGCCGATTTGGTGGAGGCCATGAAGCGGGAAAGCGGTGTGGCCATCCCCGAGCTGCGCGCGGACGGCGGGGCCTCCCGCAGCCGGTTCCTGATGCAGTACCAGGCGGACATTTTAAACACCCGGGTGTGCCGCCCCCAGTGCCTGGAGACCACCGCCCTGGGCTCTGCCATGATGGCGGGGCTCACCGTGGGCCTGTGGGACAGCCTGGAGGAGCTTTCCTCCCTGTGGCGGGAGAGCGCCGGGTTCCAGCCGGACTATCCCCAGGAAAAGCGGGAGAAGGACTTAGCCCGCTGGCACGAGGGCGTCCAGCGCAGCATGGGCTGGGCCCGGCAGTAAGTGCGCAAGGTGTTTCCCGGATACAACGGGAGGAGGGGTAGAGTGGTCCATCTGGAAAAAGTAAACGGCGAAAATATCTGGGACATTTTAAAGCTAAGTGTCTCAGAGAGTCAGAAAAATTTTGTTGCCAGCAATGAGGTCAGCATTCTGGAAGCCTATGCCGCTATCGCTTCCAACGGATATGCTTTTCCGTTCGGGGTCTTTGACGGGGATGCTCCAGTGGGCTTTGTGATGGTTGGGTATGGCAAAGATGACTGCTGGAAGGACGCCCCAGCCATAGCGGAGGGGAATTATAACCTGTGGAGACTGATGATCGACGAGAGCTGTCAAAACAGGGGATATGGGAGACAGGCGGTAGAACTTGCACTAAACTTTATCAGGACCTATCCCTGTGGAAAAGCCAATTTCTGCTGGCTGTCATACGAGCCGGAAAATACGGTTGCCAAATCGCTGTACGCCTCTTTTGGATTTGTAGAGACCGGAGAAAAGGACGGCGAAG
>PPYE01414141.1_pt1 | contig 11330 bp, 8 predicted proteins | sample 1559881 | NCBI WGS metagenome assembly PPYE01 (sample SAMN08240022, study PRJNA423297) | Human gut metagenome, whole genome shotgun sequencing project.
GTATAGATATTCAAGCATATTCTATAGAAAGATGTAAAATCCTCTTGAATCTTCTCGCAATCTCAGAAGGAGAAAATGAGGATTTTGAATTTAATTTGTCGAATGCAGATACGTTAGATTATAAAACAGAGAAATGGAATCCAATATTTAATAATTTTGATGTAGTTGTCGGAAATCCACCTTATGTTTGTGGTAGAAATATTGACGAGGGAATCAAAGAAAAAACAAAATTGTATAAAGTTTGTAATTCTGGTTCTACGGACTTATATATTCCTTTTTTTCAAATAGCCGTTGAAATGCTTAAAGATAATGGGAAAATGGGATATATTACTATGAATACTTTTTTGAAAAGTCTGAATGCAAGAGAACTTAGGCATTTTTTTATGTATCATGGTTTCGATATTAAAATTATAGATTTTAGGGGGTATCAGATATTCAAGGGCAAAAGTACTTATACTTGTTTGTTCTTTCTGAATAAGGTAAAGAGCAAATGTATTCATTATTTTTGTGATGAGAATGCTCATTTGGAAATTAATCCTATTTTTGAAATTATCCCTTATTCTATATTGGATGCAGAGAAGGGGTGGAATCTGAATGAAAATAAACATTCAAATCAATTAGAAGCTATCGGTCAACCTTTAAAGAAGTTCTGCCAGTCTCGACATGGAATCGCTACTTTGAGCAATAAAACATATATTTTTAAACCAATATATGAGGATGATTATTATTTTTATTTTAAAAAAGATAATGTCATTTATCCTATTGAAAGAAACATCTGCAAGAGTATTGTAAATTCGAATAAGTTGAATTCTGATATTCCTTTGGAACTTATTAAGCATCAGATTATCTATCCTTATCATACCTGTGATGGTAAAGCTGTATTGATAAGTGAAAATATAATGAAAAGCGATTATCCCAAGGCGTATGCTTATTTAGTATCTCAAAAAAATGTGTTATATGATAGAGATCGGGGTAAGGGGAAAGATTATCCTGTATGGTATGCTTATGGAAGGACTCAATCACTAGTTATGCCATCGATTAAGTTGTTTTTCCCGAAAATAGCTAACAAGCAATTACATTGTGTTATTGTTAATGACTCTAATTTGCTACTTTATAATGGTATGGCTTTTGTCGGTGAGGATGAAAGAAAGATGAGAGTATTAAAGGCTATTTTGGAGTCTGAGATTTTCTGGAATTATGTTACTGCTAATAGTAAGCCATATTCTTCAGGCTATTATTCTTTAAATGGTGCCAATATAAAGAATTTTGGAATTCCTAATTTTTCAGAAAATGATATAGAAGAATTGGTTTGTTTAAAAACTAAGGATGGAATTGAAAAATGGTTATCTCATTTTTATTCATAATGTTTAATTGCAGGGAATTTCTTGCAAAAGAAAAGTCTTGTAAACTATCAAAGATAATAAATCATATATAGATTTTTATGCTTAAGATTGTAATCAATGCATACGCTTGCTCTCCTGGTATGGGAAGTGAGCCAGGAATGGCATGGAACTGGGTGAGTAATCTCGCTAAGTTCTGTGAACTGTATATTATTACTGAAGGGGAATTTCGGGACAAAATAGAGGAGGTGGTGTCTACCTTGGAACAGGGGAAGAATATGCACTTTTATTATAATCCGGTATCGGAGGAGATTCGGAAGATGTGCTGGAACCAGGGGGACTGGCGCTTCTATAAGTACTATCGGGACTGGCAGTGGAAGACGTATCTCTTGGCAAAGGAAATCTGTAAGGTGGAGAAGATTGATGTGCTGCATCAGCTCAACATGATCGGATTCCGTGAACCTGGCTATCTCTGGAAACTGTCGCAAGAGAATGGTGTGCCGTTCGTATGGGGACCTATCGGCGGTCTGAAACAGTTTCCTACGGCTTACCTGCAGGGTGCTGGCTTGAAAATGAAAGTATTCAACCGCTTGAAGAACTTCCTGAATATCTGGCAACTGAAGCATGATAAAAGGGTAGGTGAGGCATTCAAGACTGCTAAGGTTCTGGTTAGTTCCATCCCTGACTCTTATCGTGCCATCAAGAAGTATAAGGGTTTGGAGTCGGTCGTCATTCCTGAGACAGGCTGTTTCTTATCTGAGGATATTCCTACAGAGCGATTTGACAATCAGGAGTTTCATGTGATGTGGGTTGGGAAGTTCGACTTTAGAAAGCAGTTACCTCTTGCTTTGCAGGCTATTGCCATGACGGGTAATCCTCATATAGTTTTGGACGTATATGGTAGTGGTTCTGATGATCAGGTAGCTGCTGCTAAATCATTTGCAGACTCTTTGAGTATTACTGAAAAAGTGGTATGGCATGGTAATCAATCGAATGATGTAGTGATGAATGCGATGCGAAAGGCTCAGCTTTTCTTCTTCACCAGTGTGAGTGAAGATACTTCTACTGTTGTGCTGGAGGCAGTTAGCAATCGCTTACCTGTCCTTTGCTTTGATGCCTGCGGCATGTCTGCGGTTATAGATGATAAGGTTGGTAGGAAGGTTCCTCTTTCTTCTCCTTCTCAGTCGGCTCGTGACTTCGCCAAACTTCTCAATGAACTGGAAAAGGATAGGTCTTTACTGAGGCTCCTTTCGGAGAATTGTAAGGAAAGACAAAAGGAGCTTTCCTGGGAGGAAAAGGCTAAGGTTATGGTAGAGTGGTATAAGAAGGTTTTCGAAAACCCACCAGTCCTCCCTTAACCTTAAGGGAGGGTCCACCGCTTTCCCCCAGCCCCGTTTCTCATGGAGAAGGTTGGCTGCACTCGGCAATATGAAAGCGAACTTTCATTGCGCTCATTTGCACAACCTTTCCCCTCAGGGTACAGGGGATGTACCAACCGCCCTACTCGGTGCTCAAACCGCTTCGCTATATGGTTGGCGGGGCATCAAATCCCTCGTCAGGTAGTTTTAGCGGGATGGGATCCCCTTGTTGTCTTTCTAAAAGGAGCATCTGGACGTCAGTGTTAAATGTGAAATGTTGAGTTGGAGGAAAATAGATCAACACTTAACAATTAATATTGAAAAAGATTATGATGTTTATGGGTAGTTCACAGAAGGTGTTTGACCTAATCGTGAAACGTGCCCCGATAGGGTGGTAGGAACATGGATTGGAATGGCTCTATAGATTGCTCAAAGAGCCGCAGAGAATGTGGAGGAAGTATGTTATTAGGAATATGCTATATTTATGGAACATACCACAAGAGTAGTAATCTTTGCTTTCGCGCCGCCAGAACTTTGGATAACCAGCAGTGCCAGTTCCCACAAAGGGCAGGATAGGGGAGTTAACGCAATTAAATTGCGATTATTAGATAAAATTGGATTACGAGTGATTGTCAGTGGACGCTTCAATTCTGTTACTAAACCCTAGCAGATTTATCTTTAAGGTTGTCGGTATTTTGAAGGGCACGCAGATTTCGTAGATGATGCAGATTTATAGCCTATGCGGTTTGGGATTATACGGAGTTGTTATATTTCCTATAGTAGTACTTTATGAAATATTACTGTTTACCATCAAGCGTTACTGCGGATTTGAATTCCATATAATAAAATAAGTTTATTTGTTAATTGAATCAGTTAGTAGTCACATATAAAAATAGAAATTATGAAAAATCATAGAACTATAACTTTTAATATAGGTGATGAAAACCATATTGTTGTGGAAAACATCAATAAGGAAACCATTAAGTCATCTATCTTTTCTGAACCTTATCATTATATCCTTAATGTTTTGGATCATTATATAGAAGCATTGCCGGATAATAGTGAAGATGATATTATGGGCAATGATGCATGGAGAAACAATATCTTTGCCTTTATAGGTGAAAGAGGTTCGGGAAAAACTTCATGTATGCGCTCTATAGTACATTTACTTGAAAATCCACGTAATTCACAACTTGACAATGATGTCTTAAAATGTAGTTTCTATGCTCTGGATATGATTGATCCATCTTTTATTGACAATGAATCGAATATCATTGGTGTAATTTTGGCCACTCTCTATAAGAAATTCCTAGATTATTCGAGTAAGAATAATGTAAATGATGGATTAAAAATCGGTTTAGCAGAATCCTTTGCTAGAGTTCAGCATGATTTCAGTAGAATGATGACAGAAAGAGCTATTCCTGATGATGATCTGGAAGCGTTGTCTTCTTTGTCTGCTGCCATTGATCTTAGAACTTCAATGCATGATTTGATAGATGGATTCATGAAGTATATTGGTAAAGAAAATGCGATACTTCTGATTCCTGTAGATGACATCGATTTGCATTCCAAAGCTGCAACCATCATGGTAGAGCAGATAAGAAAATATTTGGTTTTGCCTAATGTACTCGTAGTTATGGCAATGAAGATTAATCAATTGGCTAAGCTTAAACGATTGCAGTATTCTGTTGAATATAGGGACGATAAACAGACTTTGAATGATACGGATCTTGACGAAATGGTGGACCGATATATCACTAAGTTAGTGCCATATAATCATCGTGTCTATATGCCGGAGTCTACCGTTTATTGGGATTCTGAGTTGTATATAAATTTGAAGAATACTTCTTGCTATAAGTTTGAATCAGTAAGACAGGCTGTTCCTGAATTGATATTCAGAAAAACGAGATATTTGTTTTATAATAGTGCAGTAAAGACGAGTTTTATAGTACCGGATAACCTTCGTGAATTACGCCAGATTATAAGACTTCTTGTTGATATGAAGGATTACTGGCAATATGATGGTGATGGTAAGTTGATTGCAGAGGAGTATAACAACAAGGAGGTATTTAAAAAATATCTTTTTGAAAGTTGGATGATGAATCATCTTAATATAGACTCTCAGAGGGGAATTAAAGAACTTGTATCTATATCTGATGCTATCCAAATTAATGCTACAGCTTTACGTATTATACGAGAGAAGTTTGAATCTGAGGGATATCTCAAAGCTTATGAATCTTCTGAAATATCAAATATACTAAAACCAAACAATCAGGTCTACAATATTGCTATTGGAGATGTTTTGGCCATTATAGATTATTTGGAACGAATGGACATTTCTTTAGAGCAGATGCATTTCCTTTTTATGATTAAAACTCTTTATTCAATGAGACTCTATGAGTTTTATGATGAATACACAGAAATGCTAAATATTGATATGGTTCACAACGGAGAAATATCATCTGAAAGAGTATTGGCTCGTGGTTTATATGAGGATATGAAATTACCGAATTATTTAAAGCTGATTGGTGGTAGATTCTTTAATACACGTATGATAGTTGAACTACCAAGAAGTTTAGATAATCCCTATCGTTCAAATCGTGTTATTAATTTAGATGCATTAAAGGCTTTAATGAAATTGAGTATTGAAGTTCCAAATATTACGATGCCAATTGAACTAAAAATGGCAGAACTGTTTATGTTATGTACTGCTAGAATTTTTAAATCAAGGCACTATAATACCCCAAAAGGTAGGATTAATATTGATTCTAATTTTAGAGAGTATAGAGAACTTGTATATGCAACTTCTCTAACAAAAAAGCCAAAAGGTTTTTGGGATATAGGTTCTTTCTTGTTTAATGTTGTTGACATTAAAAGATGTTATCAAAGATTTGAATATGGTGATAAGTTAATCGAATTAATGGATAAGCCTAATGCTCTTTATGAGAAATCTTTGTATAATGGATTTAAACAATTATCATGTAGTACAATAAGAAATATATCGCCAAAAGATTATCAGAACTATTGCAATACTCATCAATCATTATTGACATCTGATAATGTAGCTTCTTCTGTATATGACAATCATAAATGGATGTCTTGGGCTTGCGTAAGAAATGCTGAGATATTGTGCGATCTTGTATCTTTCTTGGATGAAGATGAATATAAAACAAGTGGCGATAATGTTAAGATCTTGGAACGTTTTTTCTTCTTGATGTCTCAATATTCTATCTACAGTTATGATAAAACAGGTAATAGTGAAGATGGCGACTATTATCGAATCAACTATCGCTTTGCAAGACTTGTGATGGAGACATTGAAGGAGATTGATAGTTCCTATTCTTTGAAGGAAATTTTTAAGTTAATCTTTGATGATTTTACTATTAATGAAAAACAAAATTCGGAGTTTTATGAAGCAAAGATTAAAAAGTTGATGCTGGATTATTATGAAGAAAAGCATAGTCAGGTTCCTATTATAACTGCAGAAAGATTGGAGTCAACTTTAACTAAAAGAAAGTGTTCAAAGAGTACGCTGATAGAAAAAATACTTAAATTGGACTCTCGATTCAAGAATGAACCTTATAGAAATATGTTGAATGAGGTTTTACCTATTCCTGGCAAAGAGCAAATGACGGTGGATGATGTGCCACAAATACTTGATGCTATCAATAATGGACTAAATAAATTATACAATGGAAACGCTGAGGCAAACAATTAAGACGCTGTTCCAACTCCAGAAGAGTGATAACGTTATTGCATCACTATTGAAGGGAAAAAGTCATGATGATGCTTATGTAAATCGACAATGGTTTGTAAGGGCGTATCTGGACGATATCAGCCCTATTAGAACCAAAGATCAAGTGGAGTCCATATTTGATTTGTTTGAATCTAAATGGGCTATGAATGATAATGGCATCAAAACGATGGCTTTTAGCCCAAGAAAAAGTGTTTTCAATGTCTTGCTTCATTTCTCTTCTTGTGTGTTGAAGGAGTATAAACATCAGCCTATCTGTAGATATGATAATCTGTTGCGTTGGCATGATCTTACTTCTAATTTAGGTGAAGACTTGTTTACGGTGTCTTATCTGGCTGCTAAGGATATTATGCAAAAAATAGATCGTAAGTTCTTTAATTGGAAAGATATCATCAGTCATGATAATGCCGCTATAAATAACATCTTCGAGAAGAGAATGATAGATTTACACTATCATCTATATGGTTCTATTTTTGTGTTCGATTTAAACTGGTTGAGCCTGATGAATGATGTGACAGATTGACAGAATAGTTTTAAAAAGATCTTTGCCTATTTGCGGGCTCCTCATATTATAAACTCCAGTGAGGTTAGTAATAGCCTATATAATAAGGTTATGAAAGCTGCCTCTATCAGGCTCTTGTTATTTTGGTATTTAAATCCAGATGTAGATAAAGAATTTGTCAAGAATTATAGCCTTTCTACAATGGAAATGCTTAATGTTAATGATGATCTACAGATGCATACAAAGCTATTAGAGCTTTCAAGGCGGATAAACGTAGCCAGAATGATGAAAGGCTATAGTTTTTGTATGTTGCGCAATAACCCAGATACGAAAATCTTGGATTATGCCATATCTTCTGATATTATGATGTCTTCTTTCGCAGAGAGTGATTATATATATTCTGTTTTGTCCGGAGAACGCTTTTTAATGTATCGAATGTTTAAAAAAATCTTTGATGGAACTGTAGATTCTAACATAGCTACGCTTTTTTATATATATCTGTTGATTAAAAGTGAATTTAGAAATGAAATTGTACAATTGAATGATTCTGTTGGCTTTGCCAACTTTGCTGATTATCAGGACAGAAAAGTCCTTTTTTTAAAGAAAAAATCTGTTTACGGAGAGATTGCGGCACAAGTGGCAATAGGTAGCTCATTATCCGATTCACAAAAGCATCTTGAAGCTCGCATTGCTCCAAAGGGGAGTAAGGAAGAATTGCAAAATGTGTTAGGTGGAATAAATAAATCGCTAAGTAGTGGCATCTTGACAACGTATCAAAATGAGCATATAGATAAAAGATATTCAATTATACTGCATTTTCTTAAGAAGTACGATAGTAAGAAAGTAAAAGCAATCAGATTATATGGGGATTCATCACTATATTATAGGCATTATGATTTACGAAATATTATCAAACAACAAGCTGTAGCCTTGAAAACCTGGCTTAAGTTTTGTTCTGAACTGAATCAGAACAACTGTGTTGTTGGTATTGATGCTGCCAGTTCTGAGATAAAATGTCGGCCAGAAGTGTTTGGACAGGTATATCGTTACTTGAAATACTATGTTCCCACTTCTTCATACAACAGGAATGACAAGGATTTGGGATTTACTTTTCATGTAGGTGAGGACTTCTTGGATATTGTTGATGGATTACGTGCTATACGAGAAAGTATCTTATTCTTAAATTTAGAGAATAGAGATAGGCTTGGACACGCTTTGGCTTTGGGTACTGATGTGGAAAAATACTATAGTAAACGATGTTATTATATATCAATGTCAAAACAGACTTTGTTAGACAATATCGTATGGCTTTATTTTGAAGGCTCTTGTTGTGATGGCTTCAATCGCATAGCAATAAGACTTAAGACGTTATATTCCAAGTACTTTGATGATATATATGGGAAATGTAAAATTATGGATGGGGATAATGTATTAACCCCCACTATAGAAGATTATTATAATGCTTGGTTGTTGAGGGGGGATGATCCCGAAATGTATACGAATCCTCAAAAGGAATGCAACAATAAGTTCTGTAGTTTCTGGACTATATATGCACTAAATGAAAAGGAGGCTGTGTGTAAAGCAAGGAAAAATATAAAGGCTCGTTACTTATATTATTTCTACCACCACAATGATTACGTATATACAGAAGGCTGCAAATGTGACCAAATCAAACTGGATGAAGATTATATTTATGTAATCAAACAGTTACAGGCTAAGTTACTGGATGAGGTCGAAATGATGCATATCTCAATAGAGACGAATCCTACATCGAATTATCGTATTGGTGACTTTGAGAGATATGACGAGCATCCTATCTTGTATTTCTTCAATTATGGGTTGGAACATGAGGGTATTGCATCGCATTCTATAACTGTTTCTATCAATACAGATGATAAGGGAGTTTTCTCAACATCTCTGGAGCGTGAATTCTCAGTTATGGCTGCTGCTTTGGAGAAGAAGTCATCTAGTGAGAAGGATGGCAATTCTCCAAGGAGAATATATGACTGGTTGGATAGAATCAGGGAAATGGGATTTGAAATGAGATTTGGTAAATGAACGTTATTATTGGTTTCAAGTGAAGAACAACAAACAATGCCATCGTAACGCACGAATCGGATCTAAAAAAATAAGTTCTGCTCATGTAAATGTTAAATATGATTTGCAGAAGAATGTAAAACTGCAAGATATGGCAAACAACAATATAAAAACGAGCAAATTAAAACATTTATTTAAATAGCTTTAAAGTACCAACATATACAATTTGCAAGTGACTTCACATGGGATGTAGCACCTCTATTTCTTTGATTGATGGTGAGATCAAAATAGTTTATCCAAACGATTTTTATGATATTAGACATGGTAGAGTGACTGAGTATAAAAGAGATGATGAATTAGATAGAATGTGGAATGAAGGTACTCTGAATGAAGAACGTATTGAGAACTTCCGTCATCTCCATGAACGCACTCCATATAATAAGCCAACGTTATAATCGTTAGGTGACTATAGCACTGGTAATTTGAAGAACTATTCTAAATTCTTTGGTGTTTACATCGGATTATCGCATCTTTGAAGCGTCAATGATTAATAAAATTGGGAGGAAGAATATATGGATAAAACAAAGTTAACACGGGAAGAGACTCTACGCCGCTGGAAGGCTTCTAAGGAAATCAAACGTAAAATAGTAGTGAAACTGGAGAACTTAGTTCGCAATAGTTGTCTGGAACGTACTGGTAAAGAACCGAATGGGGTAGAAGTATGGTAGTATCTTGAACATAATAGGGCTTTACTGTAGTTCCTTTCGGAGAATTGCAAGGAAAGGCAAATGGAGCTTTCCTGGGAGGAAAAGGCTGAGGTTATGGTAGAGTGGTATAAGAAGTTTTTCGAAAACCCACCTGTCCTCCCTTACCCTTAAGGGAGGGTCCACCTCTCATCTCGGTCTTCTCCCCTCAGGGAAGAAGAGGAAACCGCCCTTTCAATAGTCTTTACGACCCCTTCGGTTCCCCTTGTAGGGGACAGAAACGGTGCTCAAACCGCTTCGCTATAAGGTTGGCGGACCATCAGAGGTCTACGCCATGCAGCGGAGCTGCGGTTTTTTTGTGCGGGATGAACCGCAGGGACACGATGCAGGATGTTTGCTGCTTGCTCGATGCTGAAGGGATGCTTGCTCGATGCATGTTGCTTGCTGGAATTGCTGTTTGAGGGGACTGCAGACAAGATGGATGGCGCATTGCGTAATTTGCTGATACTGTCATCTTATTCTCCATAGTCCAATATCTCCATCATTTGTGATGCAGTCACAACTTTTGGAGTCTTGGGGAAATGCTTCAAGTTACCAGTAACAAGGAAAGAGTCTTCTTCGCTCAATGCAACTTCATAGAACACTCGGTCGTCTTCATCAGGCATGTCGCCATCGTAAGGAAAACGTGAGGAGTCAATGCCATTAATTTGGATAAAATACAGTAACCTTTGTATGTCTTTGTCTGCCAAATGAAATTTTGAACGATGAAGCACCTCGGAATATGCTTCTATGATTTCATCATTGTACAAGGGCTTGATTTTTCCTGCAAAAAGGCTGTTGATAACTCGGCGTGTTGAGGCAGTGGCATTCTTTGTGATAAAAGCAGACACAAAAATGTTGGTATCAATAACTGCGTACACCATTGCGTTCTTTTCTTAATCGTCTGACTTCTTTTATCTCTGCATTGATTTCATCAAGAGACATTTCTATGTTGTTTTCTCTTGCCGTCTTGCACATGTTTTCAAAAGCTTCTATTGCCTCGTCTGTAACCTTGTCTTCTTTGCTTTCCTTTGCTTTGATGGCAAAAGGTATACTTCGTGTGCGGATTACCGCCTTGACAAATACATTGATTGCTGCATTTGCACTCATGCCAAACTGCTCACAGAGGCTGTCGAACATAGCTTTCTGTTGTGAGTCTATTCTGACTGTCATTGATGTCTGTGCCATAACGTTATCTGTTTTAATTAATATTGATTGCAAATATAGGGCGTTTTGATGTGAGTTGTATGACTTATGACTTCTTTTTATCAAAGTTTAACAGTAAATACTGAAGTTTCTCATGTGGTTTATGTACGGGCTGAAGGCCCAAAAGCTCTTAGCCCAGGGCAGCGCCCTGGGTATAATGGCAATCGGCAAGGCGCCCTGTAAGGTAGGGCGTTCAAAATCTATTGATTTTTTGACACGTTTTTTGTACCAAAATACAAGTTAATTCGCACGAAATCAACGTGTTAAGAATTCAAAAATGTGACTTTTTTTAGTTCTGCGCAATATTCGTGTCGATAATTATTGAAATATCAGTTAGTTAAACCGATTATTCGACTAAAAAACGTGCCAAATTTTAAACGGATTTTGAAC
>PPYE01512555.1_pt1 | contig 11330 bp, 9 predicted proteins | sample 1559881 | NCBI WGS metagenome assembly PPYE01 (sample SAMN08240022, study PRJNA423297) | Human gut metagenome, whole genome shotgun sequencing project.
ACTTCACGGTCGAAACGGCCGAGATGATGTGGCGCCGCGTCGTCGTGCCGTAACCTACGACTACGACTTCATCCAGATAACCCGAATCTTCTTCGAGCGTTGCCGCGATGGCGGTGCGCGTGCCTATCTGCATCGTTACGGTCTTGTAGCCGAGGAACGAAATCTGCAGTTCGTCGTTGTCGGTTACGCCCGAAAGGGTGAACTGGCCGTTGGAATCGGTCGCGGTACCGTTAGCCGAGTTTGAAATCATGACTGTGGCTCCCACGACGGGCAGGTTGTTCTGGTCGACGACCGTACCCGTGATCGTTCTTTTGGTGTCTTGGGGTGCCGCCTGGACAGCTTCGAGGGCAGCAACGCACAAAAACAACGCAAGCGCCCGCTGCAACCAGCTTCCGGCTGTCATAAAAATGGATAAATTTTTCTTCATAAAGATTGGTTGGTTTTGTCCATAGTAGATAAATGATGATTGAAAATGAAATTCCCCCATATGCACGATTCGTACATATATATAATAGAAACCTCAGGGGAAAGGAGTCATTTTGGCATAGGCTTATACGATTTTAGGTTGTTTTTAGGTTTATGATTTGTTAAAACTATCTTTCAACACGTTAAAATTGCAATTCAAATATAGAGGATTTCCCCCCCCCGTTAGGTACGAATTTGAGCATTTGTAGTACGTTATTGTGTCCCGTATATAAAACCCGGGGCATTTTTAAGAATCCTCCGCGGGGGAAGTCCGATTCTTCTCATTTTTTAATATTTCGGTATCAGATTTCATAATTACCCCCTCGCAAGCGGTTCCATATGGCAGCAGAGGGGCTTTTTTTGAAGCATGTATAGGTATCTCCCGATGTTTCCGGATCGGTATGTGCCACCCTGCCGGAGGCTGGTTGCAGCAATACAGATTTATGCCGTGCGGGATAACCGGAACGATGTGAAGAGGCTTTGGAGGCTGGTGGCGGGGCGGATTGCGGCGCGACAGGGACTGTTGTTGCGGATGTGGGGATTGGGAGCCCGGCCTCGGTGGGTGAAGACGCTTCCGGAATGAAATAATCGCTTCCGGAAAATCTTATTGTGTTAAAATCTGCATATTACGCGGAAAAAAGTTATATTTGCTTATGAAAAATGATTTCCAACCTATCAAATCTGACATGAAGCAGGAGCGTGACAAGTTATGTTACCTGACGATCGGGGATAAGGACGAGAAATGGGGCGTTGTCGTCACGACGATCGGGTACCAGTTTATTCCGCCGGGGACGAAGTACCCGCTCTCGGCCCATCCGGACAACTACTCTTTCATGCCCCGCGGCGGACGGATACTGAACGAATACCAGTTGGTCTATATCACCAAGGGTTCCGGGTATTTCGCTTCGCAGTCCTGTCCCGAGGCGCCTGTGAAGGCCGGGACGGTGATCTCGTTGTTTCCCGGGGAGTGGCATAGCTACCATCCCGACGATGAGACCGGCTGGGACGAATCTATTACAAGGAGCGGAATAACTCCTATGCCAATACGTTCATCCTCGAGAAAGTCAATGCCGCGCGGGAGCTGATGAAGGATGTAGATAACCCCCGCGATGTCGAGGCGATCGCCCGGGAACTGGGGGTCAGCTATTCGTGGTTCCGCAAGACATTCAAGGAGTACACCGGGATATCCCCCGCGCAGTACCAGTTGCAGCAGCGGCTCCTGAAGGCCAAAGAGATGCTGACGGGGACGGATATAAATATATCGGATATCGCCTATGCCTTGAAGTTCGTGAATACCGGGCAGTTTTCTACTTTTTTTAAGCATAAGGAGGGCGTCACTCCGTCCGATTTCAGGAAGCGTAACAGCTGGAAATAATCCCGCTGGCAGCCCCCCCCCTCCGGCGGGTGAGAGGCTTATGGCCCTTCCCGTGGCGGGAATCGGGCGATTGTGTATGGATTCTGTCGCGGATAAGCTGTCGTTGTGTGCCGGAGCTTACCGGTAAGAGAGCCGTAGATAAAAAAATCCCTCCGTTTTGCGGAGGGATTTTTACCTGTGATAAATTTGCGGCAGGCAGGCCGTGTGCAGCCTGTCCTACGGGCGGGGTTCTTATTTCGCGTACGATACGGCGCGGGTTTCGCGGATGACGGTGATCTTCACCTGGCCGGGATAGGTCATCTCGTCCTGGATTTTCTTGGCGATATCGTGCGACAGCCCTTCCGACTCCTGGTCGGTGAGTTTGTCTGCACCGACGATCACGCGCAGTTCGCGGCCGGCCTGGATCGCATAGGTTTTCACGACGCCCGGGTACGAGAGGGCGATGTCCTCCATCTCCTTCAGGCGTTTGATATAGCTTTCGACCACTTCGCGGCGGGCGCCGGGGCGGGCACCCGATATGGCGTCGCAGACCTGGATGATCGGTGCGATCAGCGAAGTCATCTCCACTTCGTCGTGGTGGGCGCCGATGGCGTTGCATACTTCGGGTTTCTCCTTGTATTTCTCGGCGAGTTTCATGCCGATGATTGCGTGCGGCAGTTCCGGTTCGTCGTCGGGTACCTTGCCGATGTCGTGGAGCAGGCCTGCGCGGCGTGCCGTCTTGGGGTTCAGCCCCAGCTCGGCGGCCATGATACCCGCGAGGTTGGCCGTTTCACGGGCGTGCTGCAGGAGGTTCTGGCCGTAGGACGAACGGTATTTCATTTTGCCGATCATGCGGATCAGCTCGGGGTGCAGCCCGTGGATGCCGAGGTCGATCGTGGTGCGTTTCCCGACTTCGACGATCTCCTCTTCGATCTGTTTCTGTACTTTGGCTACGACCTCCTCGATACGTGCCGGGTGGATGCGGCCGTCGGTCACCAGCTGGTGCAGCGCCAGGCGGGCGATCTCGCGGCGGACAGGGTCGAACCCGCTGAGGATGATGGCTTCGGGGGTGTCGTCTACGATGATCTCGATGCCGGTCGCTGCCTCCAGTGCCCGGATGTTGCGGCCCTCGCGGCCGATGATGCGGCCTTTGACCTCATCGCTTTCGATGTTGAAGACCGTCACGGCGTTCTCGATGGCCGTCTCCGTGGCCACGCGCTGGATCGAAGCCACGATAATCCGCTTGGCCTCCTTCGTGGCGGTCATCTTCGCTTCCTCGATGGTTTCGTTCACATAGGAAGCAGCCTCGGTCTTGGCCTCGGCCTTCATGTTCTCGATGAGGATGTTCTTGGCATCCTCCGAGCTCATGCCCGAGATTTGTTCCAGCCGCATGTTCTGCTCGCGCATCATCTGGTCGACTTCCTCCTTCTTGTGCTCGAGGATTTGCAGCTGGTTCTGCATCTGCTCCTTCAGGCGCTCGTTCTCGCGGAGTTTGTTCTCCAGCTCGCGCTGCTGGTTCTGCAGGTTGCCCTCGATCTGTTTGGCGCGCTGTTCGCTCTGGGCGATCTTCTGGTTGCGCTCGTTGACCTGGCGGTCGTATTCGCTTTTCAGCTGTATGAACTTCTCTTTTGCCTGGAGGATTTTCTCCTTTTTAATCATCTCCCCTTCGGCCTCGGCCTCTTTCAGGGCGGCTTCGCGCCGCTTGCGGATCGAGGTCTTGGCTACGAGGTTCGTGACGACCGCGTAGATTCCGACGGCGGCCACGGCAGAGATGCAGGCAACCAAAATGGTGGTATACATGTTTTTGTTGCTGTTTTGAATTTGTTATTATAGGGTTTGTTGTAGTGCATAAAAAAACCGCATAGGATTCCTTAGTCTTGTTTGACGAATCTGCAGATAAGTCATGTGTGGGGGCTCCGACAATCGCAATCTTCCAACGGTACGCCGTAGCATACACCCCGAAGGGTCAAGGCCTGATTTTGAAGCGCCTTGAGTTGCCCCAATTTAAAAAGTGTTCAGTTTCGCAAAGCTGTAAGGAATCTATGCGGGTAGATTTTTCCTTCGTATGTTAAAGAACCTCGTTTTTTACGGTTTGCCCGGGCAAATCCCGTGCCTGGCCCTCACTCACCGTTGCAGGGTGTTGAGGTAGGCGTCAATCTCTTCCCCGAGCCGCCCCAGATGTTTCAGGTCTTCGTCGCCCAGTTCGCGGCTTTGCCGCATGTCGACGTTTGCAATGGCGAATTTCAGTGCGGCCATCGACAGGTAGTCCTGATCCGTCCAGTTCTTGAAGTTGTTCTGTTTTATCGCCGCGAGGTAGTTGTTCACCTCCCGTTCGGCAAGACGGTATACCTCCTCCTTTTCGCTTTCGATGTTGAGCGAATAGCTTTTCCCGGCTATCTTGAGGGTTATCGCCTGTTGTGCCATGTCGTTTTTGTTTCGTTTATCTTGCTGCCTCTTATTCATCTGCGGCCCGGGTGCTGGTTGCGGCGTTACTGCCGGTTCGCCGTCCCTTCCCGTTATTCGGGCCTTCCGAGCAGTGCGATGCATTTGTCAACCTCCCGCATAAGACGGTTGACGCGCGCCCGCGCTTTCTCCCGGTTGCGGCTTTCACCCGCCAGTCCCTCCGTCAGTTGCATACGTGACAATTCGCCGTCGAGTTCGCGGATGCGCTCCTGCAAAGTCCTGTTTTCGGCTTTCAGGTTGTCGCGCTGCGCCGTCAGTTCCGCACACGATTCCGACAACCTTTTGTGGTCGTCGATGAGCTGCCGGATACGGGCTTCGATATTCGTTATCACGCTTTTTTCGGCCATTGGGTCTCGGGTAAAGTCCGATTTACATTTCAAAGGTATGAAAAGGAACGCTAAAAAACAAATTTTATTTCCCGACGGCCTTTCCGTAAAGGTCGTAATCGGCGGCGCCGTCGATCCGTATTTCGTAGAAATGCCCCCGCAGAAGACGCCGTTCCGCAGCCGGGATCAGTATCTCCTGGTCGACCTCGGGCGAGTCGTATTGCGTCCGTCCGACATAGTAGTCGCCCTGCCGCGAATCGATTAGAACCCGTTCCGTGCGGCCTACACGGCGCAGGTTGTTTTCGCGGGCGATGTCGTTCTGGAGCGTCATGATGCGTTCCACGCGCTGCTGTTTGACCTCCTCCGGGACGTCGTCCGCCAGTTCGCGTGCCGAGTAGGTGCCCTCCTCCTCGGAATAGGCGAAGACCCCGAGGCGTTCGAACCGTACGTCGCGTACGAACTGTTCCAGTTCCGTGAAATCCGCTTCCGTTTCACCGGGATAGCCGACCAGCAGCGTCGTGCGCAGCGCCAGGTCGGGGATCGCCCCCCGCAATTTTTTGACCAGCGCATAGGCTTCGGCCTTGGTGTGGCGGCGGTGCATGGCCGAGAGCTGTGCGTCGGAGATGTGCTGGAACGGGATGTCGAGGTATTTGCAGATCTTGGGCTCGGATGCCATGGCTTCGATCACCTCGTCGGGGAATGCCGTGGGATAGGCGTAGTGGAGGCGTATCCACTCGATGCCGTCGATGCGGCACAGGCGGCGCAGCAGTTCGGCCAGGCGGCGCTTCCCGTAGAGGTCGAGCCCGTAGTAGGTCGTGTCCTGCGCGATGACGATCAGTTCCTTCACGCCTCCGGCAGCGAGTTTGCGCGCCTCCTCCTCCAGTTCCTCCATCGGCACGGAAACGTGCCCGCCGCGGATGAGCGGGATGGCGCAGTAGCCGCATTTCCAGTTGCAACCCTCCGAGATTTTCAGGTAGGCATAGTGCCTGGGCGTCGAGAGGTGCCGTTCGGTGGCCAGGGCCGGGTCTTCGGCGGCTCCCAGCGCCCGGGCGATGCCGTCCCATGTGCGGGCGCCGAAGAACCCGTCCACTTCGGGGAGTTCGGCGCGCAGGGAGTCGGCATAGCGTTCCGAGAGGCAGCCGATGACGAACAGCCGCTCGATCTTGCCGGCGTTTTTCGCGGCCGCCGCGCGCAGGATCATGTCGACCGACTCCTGTTTGGCGTCGCCGATGAACCCGCAGGTGTTGATGACTACGACCTTGGCGTCCGTGCGGTCGCTGTCGAAAAGGACTTCGTAGCCTGCCGCCGCGAGCCGTGCCATCAGGTGCTCGCTGTCGACCGTGTTCTTCGAACAACCGAGCGTTATGACGTTGATCTTTTTCATTCCGTATCTGGTTTCCGCTGCAAAAGTACGAAATAATCCCGGAATCGCCGCCAGCCGCGGCGGTTTCCCGTGCATAAAAAGAGGATGCGGCCCCGAAGCCGCATCCTCCTTCCAACTAAATTAAACCAACCTTTACCACATGACGTTTATCGTATAGGCCTCGATGCCGTTTCCGACCGATATCGGGGCAACATCCGTAAAGCCCCAGAAGCGTTCTTCGGCGAGCATGAAGATCGTATACGCGCTTCCGGACGCGACGTTGTAGACCTTGAATGAACCGTCCGTATTCTGTACTGCCGATTCGAGCGCTCCGAGCAGGTCGTTCTTGACCGTGCCGATCATCAGCATGTTCATATTTTCGCGCTTGAGCGTGTTCATGACGCCGTTTTCACCGCCGAAGGCGTTGATCTGCTCGTTCGTTTCGAAGCGTACCGTGCGGAAATTGATGTCGTAGGCGATGTCCACGGTGCCGGTCACGGTGCCGTTTTCATCCTTGTCGGTGCGCGTACCTTCCATCAGCGGGGAGAAGCCCGTGACGTAGCAGCCTTTGCCGCAGGCCGTGGCCTTGACCGAGCGGGTCGGCTGGTTGAAGAAAAGCGTGCTGCCCTTGTAGGTCGTCCTGTTGGTCAGCCCGTTGAAGGCGAAGGCCGTCCAGCGGTAGGTGTTGATCGAGATCTGCATCACCTTGTCCAGGTTGGCGTTGTCCGAACGGTCGAAGACCGTGAGCCATGCCTCTTCGCGGCTTTTGAGCGTGTTGACCATGTAGTTGTTGAGAGCCGTGTAGTCGGCATCGCCCGTAATCAGCGCCCCGTCGCTCAGGCGGCTGACGAACTGGATCCTGGCGTTGAACTTGTCGGACGGCTTGGCGACCACCGAACTGAGCGAATACTCGTAATCGTCCGAACAACCGGTAAATACCGGGGCTGCCATGGCGAGCGCGAGCAGTGCTGAGAGATATTTTTGTATGTTTTTCATATTTTCGACTTTTGTGAATTCGACGAACTGCTATTTAAGTACCAAGGTGGCTGTGATCGGGTCATGGTCGGAGAGCGATGCCTTGCCATTGGCGGCAGGGCAGGAATGGGATTTGAAATCATGGCCCGTCCATCGACCTTTGGGGAAAGCAAAGATGTGGTCTACCCAAGACACCCCGATGTGGTCGCCTAAATTTCTGAATTCAGGAAGCACGTTTGTTCCCCATCCGACGTTCAAGTCTCCCATCAGGATTGTCGGGTATTCGGGATTGTTCAGCCCGGCTTGTGTTACAACATTTTGTTCCTGCTGTTGGATGACCTGATCTATTCCGCAATGGTCGAAATGCGTACAGATAATGCGCACGATCTGTCCGTCCGAATCGGAGGTCGGTACCAGAATGTCGATGTAGCCCATACTTCGCTGGTCATAACCATACAGATAATATTCATAGCCTGTATTCCACTGGTAGTTGCCCTCGCCTTTGGCATGTTTGTAGGGATGCAATGCGGAGAAGGAACTTACGATCGGGTATTTCGAGAGGATGCCGTTGCCGTAGAACCCTACGTCCTTGGGATAGGACATGATGAAGTAGGGGTACATGTCCAGGCGGGACGCCAGTTCGGTCAGTTTCTCCTTGCCCATACGGCTGGTGCCGGTCTCGAGCTCGTTGATGCAGACGATATCGGGATTCTGGGCCTTGATCAGGTCGACGTACTCGTCGACGATGAAGTCGATCTGGTTGGACTTGTCCGTCATTTCGAACGACAGCACGTTCCAGTCCAGTACTTTCAGTTGTACGGTTTGCGCCTTCGCCGCAGCCGTCGTAAGGAGCAGGCCGCATAAGGCACCTGCACGGATGATATGTTTCAGCAGTTTCATATTCGGTAATGATCTTGGTTGTTTACTAATAACCTTGGTTCTGGGTCAGGTTCACCGTGCCGTTGAATGCCGTTACGGGGATCGGGAAAACCTGGTTGATGACGGGATCGAACGTGCGCCCGTTGTCATAGTTGCTCGGCGCGTCGATGACCACCTGCTGCAGGTCGTAGTCCCAGTGCGAGTTCACGCGCTGCGTGGGTTTGGCATAGGCCTCCTTGGCGTCGCCCCAGCGAACCATGTCCAGGTGGCGGCTCGGCATGAACTCGAACGCCAGTTCGCAGCGGCGCTGGTTCTTGAGTTCAGCTTTGGTCGCCGGGCTGTTCTCGGGGAGACGGGCGCGTTTGCGGATGCGGTTGAGCAGTTGTTTGGCTTCGGCGTCGCCTTCGCCGTTCTTCCAGATCAGCGCCTCGGCTTTCATCAGCAGGACGTCGGCGAAGCGGATGAGGCAGGTGCCGAGCGTGTTGCTGGCGTTGTCGCCGTTGGAATTCACCTCCTTGCCTTTACAGTCGGCCTCTTCCCACGGGGAGAGGAATTTGCGGAACGACATGCCTGTATCCGAGGAGATCGAATAGGAGCTGCTGCCGAATACGATGTCCCGGCCCATGAAGCGGATCGTCTGCCCGGGGTAGATGATCGTCGCGTCGCGGCGGGTGTCGCCCGATTCGAATGCGTTCCACAGGGAAAGGGTGGGCTGGAAATAACCCCAGTGGTTGTACAGGCCCCAGCCGCCGTTCTGGAAGGACATGCCGTGGAATTTCGGGCCGTCGACCGCGTTGCCCAGCAGCGAGAAGATATATTCGCAGCCGAAATTCTGCTGCTTGCGCCAGAGGTTGGCGAAGGCCTTGTCCGTGCCGTCGTCGAACAGTTCGCGCTTGTCGGCGCCGGTGAGTCCCATCACCTTGTCGCACATTTCGATGACCGTGTCGTAGTATTTGGCGTCGAACTGTGCGGCATAGAGGGCTGCGCGTGCGGCGAAGGCCCAGGCTGCGGCCTTGTGGGGCATGCCGTACTCTTCGGGTGCGAGCTGCGAGAAGAGAGGCAGGCGTTTGCCGGCTTCGCGCAGGTCGCTGATGATCTGGTCGTAGTTCTGCAATACGGAGGCCGGGCGCGGGCTGTCCATGGCTGCGGGCTCCGTCGTGTCGAGGATGATCGGGATGCCGCCGTTGGGGCCGTTGTCACCGTAGTAGGGCGAGAGCCACAGCATGGCGAACCCGCGGAAGAAATAGGCGGTGCCGGTGGCTTTGGTCTTGAACGCGTTGTCGAGGTTCATCGTCGGGACGACCTTGATGATGTTGTTGGCCTTGGCGTTGACCTCGTACATGATCTTCCAGTTGTTCTTCACGTCGCGGCCGTTGCTGGGCGACATGCGGAAGTTGCGGATGTCTTCGGCTTCGCCCTGGGGACGGCCTACGGTCATGTCGTCGCTGCAGCATTCGAACCACGTGATGCCGCGGCCGGTGACGCCCTCGGAGTCGTTCGTGTTGAAGGAGAAGAGGGCGACGAGTGCTTTCTCTACGTCTTCCTGGGTCTCCCAGTCGGTCTTGGCTCCGTATTTCTTGGTGTCGAGGAAGTCTTCGCAGCTCGCCAAAAGGGAACAGCAAAGGGCGAGGCTGGCTATTATCAATATCTTTTTCATCGCTATTGTAGTTTGTGTTGGTTAGAAATTAATGTTCACACCGAAATTGAAGAAACGCGATACGGGGTAAACACCGCGGTCGATACCGTAGTTGCCGACCTCGGGATCGACGCCCGAATAACCGGTGATCGTGCATACGTTGTCGACGCTTATGTAGACGCGCAGCGAACCGTTCTCCATTCCGACGAAGCGGCTGACGCTCTTGGGCAGCGTGTAACCCAGCGTGATGTTTTTCAGGCGCAGGTAGTCGCCGTCCTCGAGGAATATGTCGGAGAATTTGCTGTAGTTACCGTTCGTATCGCTGCCCGTTACCAGGCCCAGGCGGGGGTATTTGCTCCCCTGGGGGTTGAAGTCCCAGCTGTTGTATACGTCGGAAATGAGGTTGCCGTAGTCGTTGCGGCCGTTCATGGCCATCTGCTTGAGGCCGTTGTAGACCTTGTTGCCGGTCACGCCCTGGAAGAAGAAGCTGAAGTCAAAGCCTTTCCAGTTGAGCGAGCCTCCGAACGAGAAGGTGTTCTTGGGGGTGTAGGAACCTGCGAAGGTCTTGTCGTCGTCGTTGATCACGCCGTCGTTGTTGGTGTCGATGAAGATCAGGTCGCCGACCTTCGCGTCGGGCATCAGCAGTTTCGCTTCTCCGGTTTCGGGGTTCTTGTAGATGTACTTGTTGATTTCGTCCTGCGAACGGAAGATGCCTGCCGTGCGGTAGACCATGAACGAATACCAGGGTTGCCCTGCGTCGGAGTAGAGGATCGGGTTGCTGTTCAGGTTGGGCGAGGTGTGCATCACGGCGCCTTTGCGAACTCCGTATTCGCGTACGTAACCCTTGTTCGTCGAGAAGTTGCCCCAGACGTTGTAGGTCAGTTTGCCCTGTGCCGCGCTGCCGTTGTAGTTCACCGAGAATTCCCAGCCCTTGTTCAGCACGTTGCCCATATTGCCCATGGGAGGATCCGCCACGCCGATCTGTTCGGGGGTGGGAATGTAGTCGATCAGGTCTTTGGTTACCTTGTGGTAGTAGTCCACGCTGATGTTCAGTTTGTTCTTGAACATCGTCAGGTCGAGGAGGTCGACATTACCGATGCGGCCCCAGCCTGCGCGGAACTTGACCAGGTCGAAAACCTTGTCGAGGCCTGCATTCCGGAAGAATTTTTCGGACGAGAGTTTCCACGATCCCGATACCGAGGGGAACCAGTCGTAGTTCTTGCTCGCAGGCAGCTTTGAAGAGGCGTCGCGGCGCACGCTGCCCACCAGGAAATAGCGGTCGTCGAACGAATAACCCAGGCGGGCCAGGAACGACACCATGGTCTGTTCGTATTTGCTCTCCTTGGGCGTGTTCGAAGTCCAGTCGTTGGCCTGATCCCAGATCGAGCTGTTGATATCGTTGTCGGGATACCCTCTCGAATATACTTTCCGGCTGTGCAGCCTCTTGAAGTCGGCCGTGAAGCCCGCCATCGCGCTGATGTGGTGCCGGCCGAATACCTGTGCATAGGTCGCGATCGTCTCCGAGAGCCAGTGGTTGTCCCGGTCGAAGAACTGTTCGCGGTAGTTGATGTCGCGCCGCAAACCCTTCTCCGTCATGGTGGGGTAGAACTCGTCGGACTCTTTGTTGCGCAGGTCGATGGTGAAGTCGGACTTGATCGTCAGCGACGAGATGGGCTTGATTTCGATCGAGGTCGTCGAGAAGATTTTGTGCTCGGGGTATTTGCGGTGCATCCTTTCGAGGTATGCTACCGGGTTGTAGAGCATCGGCGTGCCGTTCACGTCCGCCCACTCGGGGCTCGTACCGCCGTAATAGCGGTTGCCCTTCTCGTCGCGGGCGTATGTCCCGTCCTCGTTCATCTCGTAGACCGA
>PPYE01721705.1_pt1 | contig 11330 bp, 9 predicted proteins | sample 1559881 | NCBI WGS metagenome assembly PPYE01 (sample SAMN08240022, study PRJNA423297) | Human gut metagenome, whole genome shotgun sequencing project.
TACCTACAAACTGGAGCATTTTGAAGGTCCTTTGGACCTGCTCCTTCATCTGATCGAGAAAAATAAAGTAGATATTTACGATATCCCCATTGTGGAGATCACAGCCCAGTATCTGGAATATGTGCGAAACATGGAACGGGAAGACTTAAACATTGTCAGCGAATTTCTCGTTATGGCTGCTACCCTTTTAGATATTAAGGCAAAAATGCTTCTTCCAAAGGAAGTAAATGAAGAAGGAGAAGAAGTAGACCCAAGAGCCGAGCTGGTATCCCGCCTGTTAGAATATAAGCGTTACAAGATCCTGGCTGAAGAACTGGCAGACCGGGAAGAAGGTGCAGCTAGACATTTTTACAAAAATTCCTCGCTTCCTCCGGAAGTAGCAAAATACCAGCCCCCAGCTGACCTTGACGAACTTTTAGACGGTCTCACACTTGCAAAGCTGCAGCGTATCTTTGAGCAGGTAATGAAGCGCAAGGAATACAAAACCGATCCCATACGAAGCAAATTCGGCACCATCCGCCGGGAACCGGTCAGTCTGGAACAGAAGATCACTTCTGTTATGGATTATGCCAGAAAAAACCGCCGTTTCAGTTTCCGCCAGCTTCTTGAAAAACAGACAGATAAATTAGAAGTGGTAGTCACATTTCTGGCCGTTCTCGAATTAATGAAGATTGGAAAGATCCATCTAAACCAGGAAGAAACATTTGGTGAAATGGATATTGAAACCTTAGAACCGGAAGGTCAGGAAGATGACCTGGATTTAGAACAGATAAGCGACCTTGATGTACTCCCGTAATCTTTTTGTACTTGATTTTGCGAAAAACCGGCCACAAAAGCAGGTGCAGGAAAGACTCCGAGAGAACATCTTAGATAATGGAGGATATAAATTGGAAGAATTAACCATAGACAAGACACCTGTTAAAAATGAAAAAGACCAGGAAGCTGTCATTGAAGCCGTCCTGTTCACCATGGGCGGCGCTGTAGAATTAAAGCAGCTGGCTGTTTCCATTGGCCAGGACAAAGAAACTGCCAAAGCCGCAGTAGACCGTCTGATGAAGCGGTACAAAACCGGCAAACACGGCATGGAGATCCTGCAGTTAGAAGACAGCTACCAGATGTGTACCCAGTCAAAATATTACTCTAATCTGATCCGCATTGCCTCCGCTCCTAAAAAGCAGGTGCTTTCTGATGTGGTCCTAGAAACCCTTTCTATTATCGCCTACCGCCAGCCGGTAACAAAACTGGAGATTGAAAAGATCCGCGGTGTTAAATCTGATCACGCAGTCAATCGTCTGGTAGAATATAATCTGGTCTACGAAGCAGGCCGTTTAGATGCCCCCGGCCGGCCAGCCCTTTTTGCCACCACTGAAGAATTTATGCGCCGGTTCGGTATTGGCGCCTTAAGCGATCTTCCTGATATGAACCCGGCAAAAGAAGACGAGATCCGTGCCGAAGTAGAGGAAGAGCTAAAATATAAATTAGAGGAAATGGGAAGCAACGATGCTTCTGAAGAAGCCCTGGAACTGCTGGAAGCGGCAGTTACCAGAGAACAGAACAATAAAGAAAACAACCAATAATACAGACCGTTTCAGAAGACAACCAATAGCACTGACAGCTTCCAAAATTCCTGAGTTCAGAAAGGAGACCCGCCATGATTACCTATGACCGTTTATGGGAAACAATGAAAAAACGCGGAATTACCCAGTATCACCTGATCAAACGTGAGAAATTCAGTGCCGGACAGATCGGACGGCTAAAAAATAATATGACTGTTTCTACACAGACACTGGATACTCTGTGCCGCCTGCTTTCCTGCCGCATTGAAGATATTGTAACCTATATCCCGGATAATGGAGAAACACTGCCAGAACAGAACCCGGCTGTTGAAAGCATATCCTCATGTAGCATTGATACTGATGCCAATACAGATACCGGTACTGACATCAGCAAAGAAAAGAAAGTTCCAAGCCTCTATGCCAAAGCCAAAAAAGGCACCAAAATCTCAAAAAAATCCGCCAAAAAAGCTTCTAAAAATGAAAAAGGAGATAAAAAGGCAAAAAAGAAAAACAAAGATAAAGATAAGGATAAAAAACTGGGAGACTGACGCTTATGTCAGCCTCCCTTTACAAATTTTGTAGGTGATTTTAAAGTATATTTCTTAAATACAGAACAAAAATGCTTATAATCAGAAAAACCTACTGCCTCCGATATCTCACTGATCCGGTATTCTCTGGTATTTAACAGAGTGATTGCCTGCTGTACCCGGTATTTATTCAGGAAATCCAGAAAGGTCTGCCCTGTGATCTCCTTAAATTTGCGGCTTAAATAGCTGGCACTGACTCCCATTTCCTCGGAAATAGACTCAATGCTCAGCTTCTCCCCATACCGGGTCTTAATAGCTTCTATCAGCTTTGAAACATACCCATTTTCCGAGCGGTCCAGCTTCATATAGTATTCCAGATTCAGATTTCCCCCTTCCAGTTCCGCCTGTTCCATAGCATATTCCACCTGGCGCACGCTGGTGATCTCTTCTCCCAGTTTTTTCATGATCTTGGCCAGCTTCTCCTCATCTACCGGTTTTAGCAGATACTCACAGACTCTGGCCTCAATAGCTCTTCTGGCATAGTCAAACTCTGCATAGCTGGTAAGAAGAATGCTTTTAAATTTTACCTTTTCCGATGCCTTCTGTATCATTTCAATGCCATCCATAAAAGGCATACAGATATCAGTAAGCACCACATCCGGCTTGTATTCCAGGATACGTTCATAGCCTTCCTGTCCATTGGAAGCTTCTGCTACTACCACGCAGTCCATAGAAAGCCAGTCTATGGTAAATACCAGACCCTTGCGTATCATGTCCTCATCTTCCACTATCATTACACGAAGCATCGTTATTTTCCCCCTGTCCTGTGTCATGTACCGCCGGAAGCGTAACTACCAGAGTAGTTCCGTGACCTTCCAGACTGCGTATTTCCACACCATATGGATGTCCATATAAAAGCTGGATCCTGCGGTGTATATTGTAAAGTCCGGAATGTTTGCCTGGTGCTTCTTTCCTGTCCATAAGAGCACGTAAATTTTCAACCATTGTGGCACTCATTCCCACACCGTCATCCCGGCAGATCATCATCATTTTTTCCTCATGGATATATGCCTTTAACTCTACATGAAGATTTAACTGATTTCCAAAACCATATTTTACAGAATTTTCGATCATCGGCTGTAAGACCAGCCTGGGGATCAGGCACTGCATACACTCCTGCTCAACATTGATCTTATATTCAAACCGGCTTCCAAACCGTTTTTCCAGGATTGAAAGGTAATTGTTTAAATGTCCCAGATCCTCTTTAAGAGTTACCTGTTCTCTGCTGCCGTCCAGACTGTATCGCAGCAGTTTTGACAGTGAAAATACCATTCTCTCAGCAGTTTCCGGCTCCAGCCTGCACATATACCTGATATTTTCCAGTGTATTATAAAGAAAATGTGGGTTAAACTGGGACTCCAGCTGCTTGGTCTGGGCCAGAGCCAGAAGCTCCGTCATTTTCCGGTTATTTTCCATCTGCTCTTTCAGACTGGTAATGGTTTCGTTATAAGCATCTGCAATCATCTTAAATTCATTGTCACGGTCAATGGTTCCCGTATGCTCCAGATTTCCCTGTCTGGCAAGCTCCATTCCATCTAACAGCTTATATAGATCTTCTGTTTTTCGCTCTGTCACCTGCCTGGACTGGAACAATACCCAGGCAGTCATAATAAGCAGAGCCACTGCTACCAGTATACCGGCAAAGATCAGGGATGTAAGCACATTTTGCACATCAGACATAACATATATAGAGAAATAGCCATTTTCCAGGCTGTTTTTCGATGTAAAATAAATCTTCTGATCCAGACGCATATAAGCTCCTGACTCTTTTAATGCCGGGCGCACCTGGTTGCTGTCTGTAAGAAAGAGCGTGTTATTGCAAAAATAAGTCCAGCCATAGCGGTCTGTTACTGCCACCTGCTCCCCAGATCTTGCAAGCGTCCTTAAAAGCCCGCTGCCGGGTACTGCAAGGATAATATATCGCCCATTTCCATCCTCTGAACTCACCCACCGGCCAAACACCGCCGTACTTGCCCCGTTGTCCCAGCCATTCATCAGCCGGAAGGCCGTTTGTCCCGGTCTGGCATCCATATCCGCATAGATTCCCCACTCTACATCCTGTCTCTTGTTGAGATAGGGGGGCAGCTTTTCTTTATTAGATAGAAGCAGCCTTCCTCCCTGGTCTACCAGATACATTTCCGGTTCATATCCCACCTGCCCGGAAATCCCATAAAAACTCTGAAAAATACGGTTTCTCTCCAACACATAACCAGGACCTGATACCGCTTGTGGAAGTTCTGCCAGAGTTTCAATTCCCTGTTCACAGCTTTCCACCATTTGATTTACCCGTCCGTTCACATAGGAAAGGTATTCCCTGTTTGCCCTTTCTCTTCCATGGAGCAGGACTGTCATAAAAAGAACACCGCAGATAAATGTAAACAACGCTGCCGGAAGAATAGCATATGTAACAAACATCCGCCATAACTCATCCTGAAAATAACGTTCCCGTTTCATTTCCCGGACACCTCCCTATGTAATCCTGCTGCACTTTCGTTTTCACAAGTTTCTGCCTGTGTACAGTATGTAAAAATTTCTGTAAACCTCTGCTTCCACTGTTCCCTCTTTTCATTGACCATATTTTCATCTGCTGTGAGCATATAGATTTCTTCTTTATCTGGCAGATAAGCCGCTGCTTCCACATCCTTCCGCACAGACCGGCGGTCTAAACTGTCAGCGATCACAGTCTGGGCTGCTTTTCCTGTCACAAAATCCACATATTCCTCTGCTGCTTTTTTATGTCTGCTTCCCTTCAAAATACATACCACATCAGGAGTAGATATGACCCCCTCCTTCATATAGATCAGTTTTACAGGTGCTCCTTTGGATACATAACCAGCACCGCCTTCCTCAAAGGTAAGCCCTACTGTATAACGCCCTTCTGCTACTCCCTGGTATACCTCTGATGAGCTTTTTAAAAGCATGCCATCCAGATTTTTACAAAATTTTTCCACATAATCCCAGCCTTTTTCCGGATTGCCTTCTCCCATAGCATAAAGCATGTTGATCAGATGTTCACTGGCAGAAGAAGATGTGGACGGATCGCACATAGCGATTTTTCCTTTTAACCGTTCATCCAGCAGATCTTCATATCCCTGGATCTTCATACCACCAAGAAGATTAGTATTGACCATAAGCACACTGGGAATATCTGTAAACCGGGTCATATTTCCTTCTTTATTTTTAAATTCTTCCCGGACATACTCTTCATTTTCACTGATATAAGGCTCAAACAGGTCTTTTCCTGCCCCTGCTGCATACAAAGAACCGCCCCAGAATACATCGCATACCGGCTCGTCCCCTTCTCTGGCCCATTTTAAAAGTTCTCCGGTCCCCCCAGTACGCACCTGCACTGAAATCCCTGTCTGAGCCTCAAATTCAGACACAATGGGATTAATAAAATCCAAAGGATGGGGGCTGTATACAACCAGACTGTCTGCATCTGTTTCAGCACTTCCTTCCCGGTTTTTCATAGAATGTGTCATAGCGCAGCCGGAAAGACAGAGGGACAGAAAAGCTGTCATCACTGCCAGACGCAATAAATGTATTTTTTTATTCTTATGGCCTCCTCTAAACATCCTTGTATGTACCTCTTCTTTTTAAATATGGAATATTTCCTGCCATCACCCTTTTACTGCTCCCATCATTATAGCACCTGCCACATTATTGCTTAATTACTGTTCTTTGGAAATCTGATCGATCAAATCCAGTTCTTCTTTTGTAAATGTTGTATGTCCTATAATCCCAATATTGCTTAATATCTGCTCTGGTTTGGAAGCACCGATCAATACACTGGTAACATCGCTGTCTTTTAACAGCCAGGAAAGTGCCATCTGCGGAAGGCTCTGCCCTCTCTCTTTTGCAAGAGCATCCAACTTTTTGATCTTTTCAATCTTTTCCGGAGTAATATCTTCTGCATGAAGGAATCGTCCATCTCTTGCAACACGGCTGTCAGCCGGGATGCCGTTAATATATTTTTCAGATAACATTCCCTGCGCCAGAGGGCTAAAACAGATCAGACCCATTCCAGATTCACGGGCATAAGCCTTTAAATCATTATTTTCCACTGTTCTATCAAAGATATTATAACGGTTCTGGTTGATGATCAGAGGTAAGTGGATTTCTTTTGCGATCTCCAATGCCTTCTTTGCATGAACTCCGTCATAGTTGGAAATTCCTGCATACAGTGCCTTCCCAGAACGTACAATCTGGTCTAAAGCCAGAATTGTTTCCTCTAATGGTGTTTCCGGATCCATTCTGTGATGATAGAAAATATCCACATAGTCTAACTGCATTCTCTTTAAGGACTCATCCAGACTGGCAATAAGATATTTTCTGGAACCCCAGTTTCCATAAGGGCCATCCCACATGTCATATCCGGCTTTAGTACTAATGATCAGCTCATTTCTGTACGGACGTAAAAAATCACGCATTATCCGTCCAAAGTTTTCCTCTGCTGATCCATAGATCGGACCATAGTTATTGGCCAGATCAAAATGGGTAATACCATTGTCAAAAGCTGTGAAGCAAAGCGTCTTCATCATGTCATAATTATCTTTAGAACCGAAATTGTGCCACAATCCCAAAGACACTACAGGAAGTTTCAGGCCGCTTTTTCCGCAGCGATTGTACTGCATAGTCTCATATCGGTTTCTGTCTGCCTTATATTCATCAACGTAATACATACTTTTCTCCTTTTCAGATTTATGTCCTCTCGAGTCTTTCTCGCTGTTTCTTTATAAAAATTTAACTGTGCCTTTATATTTCTTTGATATTTCTTATTATACAGGAAAATCATCTGTTTTAATATATATCAGATTTATCATTTTTTTACTATGAAAGCATTGTCAGGCGGCTATAGGGTCTTCGTGCCTGCACACAAATGCGTATAACCGTAAAAAAGCGTATCCAAAGCTTTTTTCTTTTCTGGATACGCTTTTACAAGTCACTTGTATACTCTTTACAAAACAACTGCTCTTACAGGATATAAACCCCATGAGGATCAAAGTCCAGATATGCCTTTTCGCCTACTTCATAAATCCGGCGGTTTACAGGATTGTAGTCTGTGATCTGGATCTCCATATCACCTACCATTACCTGATAATACTGATAGGAACCCATGAATGTTGACAGGATAACCGTTCCTTCCAGAAGTCCTTTTTCAGAAAGAACAACTGCTTCCGGACGAAGAACCAGACTGGCATCATCACCGGCTGCCTTCCCACCATAATTATTGACCTCTATCTCTTCACCAATAACATCGATCACAGCCTTTTCACCCTGAGCAGATTTAACCTTCGCCTTTAAGAAGTTTGCTTCACCAATAAAGTCAGCTACGAAACGGCTCTTTGGATGATAGTAGATTTCTCTTGGAGTACCGATCTGCTCTACTTTACCTTTGCTCATGATAATGATCTTATCAGAAATACTCATCGCCTCTGACTGGTCATGAGTTACATAGATCGCAGTAATTCCTACCTTCTGCTGGATCTTACGTATCTCAGTACGCATTGTCACACGCAGCTTTGCATCCAGGTTACTTAATGGCTCATCAAAAAGCAGGACACTTGGTTCAATGACCAGAGCCCGGGCTAAAGCAACTCGCTGCTGCTGTCCACCGGAAAGCTGGTTGGTCATACGGGATTCCATTCCATCCATTTCTACCAGCTTCAGGATGTTTAAAACTCTCTCTTTTATCTCTTCCTTAGGCAGCTTACGGATCTTTAAGCCATAAGCTACGTTGTCAAATACATTATAATGTGGCAGCAGGGCATAGCTCTGGAATACCATTGCTGTGTCACGTTTATTTGGCGTCAGGCTGTTAATAGCCTCATCACCTAAGTAGATCTCACCTTCATCCGGGCTTTCAAAACCTGCGATCATACGCAATGTGGTAGTCTTTCCACAGCCGGAAGGTCCCAGTAAGGTAACAAACGTACCTGGTTCAATATCCAGTGTAGTATCCTGTACCGCATAAAATTCTTTTCCTGTTTTCGGATCATTATATATTTTGGAAATATGTTCCAGACGAACACCTTTTTTCTGCTTTTCCATAACCTATTCCTCCGTTTTGATTTTTCTGCTGACTCCGAAGAATTTCATCAGCGTATTCATGATCAGCACTGCACCGTAGGTAATGATGATCAATACGGTTGCATAAGCACAGGCAACACCGTAGTTTCCTTTTTCCGCCTGCTCATTGATCTGACAGGTGATCAGCAGGAAGTCAGGAGTTACTAACAGGATAATTGCTGAAATAGCGGTAATACTGCGGACAAATGCAGTTACCAGGCCGCTGAAGAAGGAATCCTTAATAAGCGGTAACGTAACGGTCATAAATACTCTTGCTGAATTTGCACCCATGTCGTAGGCGGACTCTTCAATGGATTTATCGATCTGGCGCAAAGCGGAGATACCACTTCGTGTACCGGTAGGAAGGCTTCGAACGATAAATACGATGATCAGGATAGCACCGGTTCCATAAAGACCGCTCATAAAGCCGCTGCGGAACAGACCATTTGCATAACCACGGATATATCCAATACCAAGAACAGTACCAGGTACTGCCATTGCTAACATAGACACGAATTCAATAAAGTTTCTTCCTTTAAAGCGTTTTTTAACAACCAGATAGGAAATGACCATGGATAAAAGTGCTGTAAGAGGAGCTGCGATCAGGGACAGTATAAAGGAATCCTTAAATGCCTTTAGTCCACTGGTCTTAAACATGTACTGGAACCATTTAAGGCTTAAGCTGTAATCTCTTCCCCAAAGGGTGAACAGTGCGCCAAACGGAACCATGATATACATTAAAAGCACGAAAGCTGCTACCAGGCCGCAGAAAATAGTCAGCGGAACAGTTACGTTCTTATCTTCAATAAGCATTCTCATACGGGAAGCTTTGCCAGTAAGAGTAGCTGCTGTTTTCTTCTCCAGGTAATATTTCTGGATCAGGAACAGGATAACAGTCAGTGAAAGCAGGACCACAGACATGGCTGCTGCACCTGTGGAGTCGTAAGCACCTGTTACCTGCAGATAAATGGTAGTTGCCAGAGTATCATAGGAACCACCGATCAGCATCGGATTTGCAAAGTCTGCTACAGACTCAATAAATGTTACCAGGAATGCATTTCCAAGACCTGGAAGCAGAAGTGGGAAAGTTACGCTTGTAAACACTTTCCAGCGGGTAGCTCCCATATCTCTGGTCGCTTCTTCCAGTGACGGGTCAATGTTCTTTAACAGTCCCTTTAACATTAGATAACATACAGGGAAAAATGTAAGTGTCTGGACTACGGAGATGCCTAAAAGCCCGTAAATATTAGAATCATAAATTCCTAACAGGGAACGGGTGATGATACCGCTTCGCCCAAACAGCATGATCATGGACAAAGACAGCACAAATGGCGGGGATACTACAGGAAGCATGGATACCAGACCAAATAACTTTTCCAGTATTTTTGTTTTCAACTTCACATATACTTCTACATAAGCAAATAATAAACCAATGGCTGTAGAAGCAAAACCTACGATAAATCCAAGTGTAAGTGTGTTTTTAAATGCATTGCGGAAACGTTCCAGATTTAAAACACGTTTAAATACATCCAGTGTAATGGTTCCCTCTGCATAAAAGCTGTCCACTAACAGCATTAACAGCGGATACAGGATAAACAGCGCCAGAAAAACCAGAAGGACAACGATCATTGAAACCATGATCGGGTCAGCAAAAAATTTCTTCCGTTCCAGCTGTGCACTTTGTTTTCCGGCCATTGTAAGACCCCCTTTTCTAAACTTTAAATCCTTAGTATACCTTTGATTTGAAAATGCTGCGCAATGTTTATTCCATCACGCAGCATTTTCTGCTTAGCTTAACTTACATAAGCTTTACTTTCTTTTTAATAATGACTTTCGCAGCCTCTTTATTACTCAGTTAAGAAACGGCTGGAGTCTGCGCCATCAGATGTGCTTCCTAATGCTTCGAAGAAGTCTTCTACATACTTCGCACTGTTCTCTTTTGCATCTGCAAAATCATAGTCAATGGTATTGTTCATATCAAGACCAAATTTCTCAGCTTCTTCTGGCTGTGTTGCATTCTTTAATACCAGGAACTGATAAGAACCATTCTCTTTTGCATGGTCTACACAGTCAGGAGATAATGCATACTCGATCCATAATTTTGCTGCATTTGGATGAGTTGCTCCCTTAAAGATAGCGGTTGCGCCAACTTCAAAGGAAGTTCCATCTTCCGGAACAACTAACTGGATATTGTCATATCCCTGAAGGATCTGATAAATACCATCATGTAAGAAACCAATAGCGATCACACACTCACCAGGGCCAACCATCTTGGAAGGACCAGAACCGGACTTGGTATACTGTGCAATGTTTTTGTCCAGAGCCTTGAAGTATTCCATAGCTTCATCATGCCCCTTCATCTGGATCATTGTATTGATGACCAGTTTAGCAGTACCAGCTGTATTTGGGTTGGACATCATGATCAGTCCCTTGTACTCTTCCTTTGTCAGATCATCCCATGTCTTAGGTGCTTCCAGACCTAAACGCTCCAGCTCTTCTGTATTAACCATGAATCCCAGAATGCCCTTGTAGATACCATACCAGCAATTAGTAGGATCCTTATAATCATCACTGATCAGGTTTACTGCATTCATGGCATCATACGGCTCTAACAGATCTGCTGCAACTGCCTCATTATAAGGATCAGTTGTTCCGCCGAACCATACATCTGCTGAAGGCTTTCCTGCTTCTTCAGAAACCTTGGTATAAACTTCTGAAGTAGAAAGTCTCTGGTATTTTGTCTTAATTCCATAGAGTTTTTCAAAGTTCTGGCAGGCAGCTGATAAGTATTCCTCTTCGCAGGAACCATATACAGTTAATTCACCTTCAGCCTTAGCTGCTTCGATCAGAGCATCCATATCCCCGCCGGCTGCTTCTGTTTTCTCATCAGCTTTGCTCTCTGCGCTGCTTTCTGCAGCTGCTGCTGTGGTTGTTTCCGGAGCTGCTGTTGTTGCAGCCGGTTTTGAACCGCCACATGCTGTCAGACTTAACGCCATGGTACAAGCCAGTAACAATGCAAGTTTTTTCTTCATAATAAAAACCCTCCTGTCTTTTCTGTTGACTTAAGTCTACCAGAAATCAGGAGGGGAAAAAACTGTATTTTTTGTTATTTTGTCGT
>PPYE01414142.1_pt1 | contig 11329 bp, 10 predicted proteins | sample 1559881 | NCBI WGS metagenome assembly PPYE01 (sample SAMN08240022, study PRJNA423297) | Human gut metagenome, whole genome shotgun sequencing project.
ATATTAATAATCCCAAAGAACCGAAAGTATTATGTGTGGGCAACAATCCCGATAGAATTTCAATCTATGGAGCAGCATTGGGTCTTTATAATTCAAGAATCGTTAAATTAATAAACAAGAAGAAGCAACTTAAAAGTTGTGTGATTATTGACGAATTACCCACGATTTTCTTTAAAGGTTTGGACAATCTGATTGCCACGGCACGAAGCAACAAAGTGGCGGTTGTGTTAGGTTTTCAGGATTTCAGCCAGTTAAAGCGCGATTACGGAGACAAGGAGGCCGCTGTTATCATGTCAACTGTAGGCAATGTATTCAGTGGTCAAGTAGTAGGTGAAACGGCCAAAACCTTGTCGGAAAGGTTTGGAAAAATCCTTCAAAAGCGGGAGTCTGTGAATATCAACCGCAGTGACACTTCCACTTCCATCAGTACACAGCTGGATAGTCTGATACCTGCCAGCAAAATCAGCACACTTTCGCAAGGTATGTTTGTCGGTGCGGTAGCCGATAACTTCGGTGAGACAATCGAGCAGAAGATTTTCCATGCGCAAATAGTTGTGGATAATGATGCGGTGCAGAAGGAAACAGCCGCCTATCAGCCCATACCTGAAATCAGCAGCTTTCTGGACGAGAACGGCAACGATACAATGGAGCAGCAGATACAGGCCAACTACCGGCAAATCAAACAGGATATTGTCGAACTGGTTGAGAACGAACTGATTCGTATTGAGAATGACCCAGAACTCAAACATCTGTTAGGAGGAGATGAAAAAAACTAATACAATCAAAATCGAAGAAATGTCCCAAACTCAAAAAACAGTTTAGAAAAATGTATTTTGAGTTTGGGACTTGATAATATTATGGAGCTTGAATTTTAGGTAAAATCAGATTGTCATATATATATCGGGCACTTTTACCATTACAGTGCCAATAAATATCATCCAATTCATCAGAAACCATATAAATATTAAGCGGCGTATAGCGGTATTCTACATTTTTCTCAAAGACTTTAAAAGGCCTGAATTTATCAGAAAAGAAATTCCAGCCTTCTCGGTTACAATATATATTATTCATATTAACTTCATATCCAGCACTTTTCCATTCTTTCAACAAAGAAGGAGATATAATATCTTCTAAAATGTATCCACCATATGTAAGTTGCTCCTGCAACAAATTATTAACGACATTAGTGTTAGATGATAAATACTCTTGTCGTTTTACAGAAATATCTATTAACTTGAATGGAGGAGCCACAACCCATATATGGCCAACCTCTTTATTTTCACTCCCTGTTGTTGATTGAAGTCCATAAAATCCATATTTCTCATTCGAATCAATTTCAACCTTTAAAGCCCCTTTAATCATATAGCACCAAAAACCGGCTTCTTGCAACATTCTATATAATTGTAATGAAATTCGAGCACAAGTTCCAAGCTCACCATCAGCGTTCAGTTCTTCCCATAATGTATCTACAATTATAGGTATAAGCCTTCTGGCACGATTAAGATATTCTTTTGGATAATCCTGTTCATTAACATATACTGCAAATTCTTCATTGTACGCAGGACGCTTTTCACATAATTCCACAAATAGGGGGTCATCACAAAATTTAACATTAGATAAATTGGTGATACCAAGATTCAGAAAATATGTTTTATTACAACTAATCATAGTTCAACTAAAGTTTTAAATAATAATACAAATATAATATTTTATTTCCAAAGGTCCTTGATAAACTATACATATCCGTCATTCAACGCCAAACACCGCCATCTGTTCCTTAACGTAACATGCAATTAATTAATCTCCTACATTCGCACCGACGGGCTAAAGTTTACCCGGTATTGATTAATTATTGTATCACTTAAATTATTGATTTTATGGCTAAGAAAAAGCAAGAACAACAAGAACAAAGTCAGGACGAGCATGTAATGGCCATCCTCGACAAGCGGACGAACAAGACCGCAGTCGTTTCCAAGATGAACGAGCAGGACGGCAGTCTCGAAATCGTGCCACCCGACAAGAAGAACAGCAGCAGCTTCCTCAAACTGGACCGTACCTCACCGCTGAAACTCTTCTTCACCAATTTCAAGAACCAGTACGACAATCCCACGAGTTTCAGTTTTTTCCTCGTACCACTTGTCCTTTTGGAAAAGACACTGAATGCCGTAGTCCAGATCCGGAAAGGGGAAGACCCCGGAGTGGAAGGCAAAAAGCTGGTGGAGAACAGCGAACTCAACGATGAAGGACGCATCGCCAAACTTGCCCGAAGGTATAAGTTTGACGAGCATCAGCTTCCGTGGAAAGAACTCAGTGCCTTGGGAATTGACAAGCAATTGTTGTTTGACAACCATTGCATGGGCGAAATGCTGAAAGGAAGAATCACCTCAAAGGCTTTTCCTATTACTAAGGAAGTGAACGGAGAGAAGAAGGATATGGGGGAAGCCTGTTTCCTCTGTGTCAAAGGCGAGGACGGCAAGGTGCAACTGAAAACTCTAAGCAGACTCGACAAACCGCAATATGACCTGCCTGCCTATAAGGGAGTATTCACGGACGAGGAAAAGCAGTCGCTCAAAGACACCGGAACTTTGGGGGCTGTCAAGGAAATGAAGGACACCCACACGGGAACGGTCTGCAACTGTTATGTATCCTTTCATGAACCGAGCAACCGCATCATCACCATGCCGGTGGACGCCATCAAAATACCCGATTATATCTACGGGAAAAGACTGGATGACAAACAGAAGCAAATTCTTGCGTCAGGAGGCCAGCTTCCCATCAACGACATACAGCGCAAAAACGATACGCTGCTTTCCGGCGTCGCTTTCGTCGATCCGAGAATAATGGACATCGCATTCAAGCAGTCCGGTGAACAACTGAAGGTCAACGACACTATCATGGGTGCCAAAATCACTCCTGAGCAAAAGAAGATGCTCCAGAACCATGAAATGGTGTTCGTTGAGAATATGCGCTACAAAGGCAGGGTATTTTCCGATGATGTACGTTTCAGCAACAAGAGCAACCAACTGCTGATAGGACGTAACGCCCGTGAATACAAACCCACTATTGATAGCAAGAAAAATGACAAGAAAAAGGAGGTAAAACAGCAGGCACCCCGCCATGTGGCGTCTGTAAAGGCCCGGTCAAAAAAGAGCCTTTCGGTCATGTAACAGATAGATTATTCATGTTTTTGGCAAATATATACCCGGTTCTCTTTTATGGCAGCCGGGTATATGTCTAATATCCGATTAACATTTTAAAGTGAAAACAAATGACTATACAAGATAAAAATACTGCAACCGGAGAATTGTCCTATTTTGAGACGACTCTCCTTTTTTATTTGAAAGAAAGCCATCCGCACATGGCCGACAACAAGGCGTTCATCCGGGAGCGTGCGGACAATGCCACAGAGGCTTACGAACATGCCATACGTGAGGGGCTATCCGTTACGCAGGCTTTGGAACTGGCTGACGCCGTCCTCTACCAGGACTTGCGCTTTTCCCAGTTCGATACGGTTTTCGAGGTCGTGTCGGAGTGGTTTCCCGAAGTACGGCCCGAAAGACGGACGGATTTCTGCCTGAAGGTATTGTCGTCCGCAGAAACAGTATTCAGCAAATATCCCATAGACGACAAATTTGAATCATCCCCGTCCTATCATACACTTACCGTTGAACTTACAGGTTTCATACAATCCTATATAGAACGATATGGCATATAACAGACGACAACATCTGGCGGACAACATAGCCGCACTTGAACTGGTATTCATGCGTCCGGAGTTCTGTCTTACGGAACAGGGACGCAAGGTTTTGAACGGTTATTCGGGTTTCGGGGGATTGAAGTGCATCCTGAATCCGGCGGAAAAAGACACGGATATTGAAAGATGAACGACAGACAGGGAACTGTTTCCCCAGGTCAGATTGCTGCATGAACTGTTGCGTGAGTATTCCAAAGACGAAAAAGAATACAAGGCATACGTCCAAAGCCTCAAAAACTCCGCTCTCACAGCCTTTTACACACCGGAACCGGTGGTAACGGCCATGCAGGAATCCTTGCAGCTACCGGGAATCCGTCCGGGACGTTTTCTTGACCCTTCTGCCGGAACGGGCATGTTTATCAGCGGCTTGAAGGATGTTCCCGAAGTCCATTGTTTCGAGAAAGACAAGCTCACGGGAAAAATCCTCTCATCCCTCTATCCGGAAAGCAGAGTGACCATAGACGGTTTCCAGTCCATACAGCCCTATTATAACAACTACTTCGATATGGTTTCATCCAATATCCCGTTTGGAAATACCAGAGTTTATGACCGGGATTTTGACCGGAGCGAAGACGTCGTGCGTAAATCCTCACTTGCTGCCGTACATAACTATTTCTTTCTCAAAGGTATGGACACGTTGCACGAAGGTGGGATACTGGCCTATATCACGACTTCAGGCGTCATGGACTCGCCGCAGAACCGTCCCGTCAGGGAATGGCTGGTGAACCATGCCAATCTTGTCTCCGCCATACGTCTGCCGGATAACCTGTTTGTTGATGCGGGTACGGAAGTGAGCAGTGACCTGATCGTATTGCAGAAGAATACCCGAAAATCTGAACTGACCGAAAAGGAACGGAACTTTATTGAAACCCGCCTTATATCAGGCAGCATCAATATCAACAACAGCTATGCCGATTTAGACCATATCGTCCATACTTCCGTATCTATGGGTAAAAACATGTACGGACAACCGGCCATGAATTTTATTCATGAAGGAGGTGTCGGCGCCATTTCCGAACATCTCAGGCAGTTATTGGCGCAAGATGTGGAGAACCATCTTGACCGGAAACTTTATGATGACAATCTATCCCGCTCAAACAATTCCACCATCCTCAAAACGGAGTTTGAGACACTATTGGAAACAGCAGGAGAGGCAGAACGGCAGGAGGTACAGGAAAAAAGCCCCGCACAGTCCTATGAACCCATGCTCAACCTGTTTGCCGCCTATGCGGATGAAGAGCAAGCGGAGGTGCAAGTGGTAGAAAGCAGACCTTCACCAAGCCGGGCACCGTCGGTATCCCGCAAAAAGAAAGGGAATGAACCGGAAATGTTCAATCTCTTCTCCCAAGAGAACATGTACGATGAAGCCGCCACGCAGGAAGACCTGACCGGGGAACGGGCGGCAGCGGAAGCAAAATGGCAGGAGCGCAGACAAAAATTCGAGGAAGAGCGGAAGAAAGAAATGGAACCACGACCGTTTACCGGAGAGATACGTCCCGAATACAAGAACGGCTCCATCGTGAAATCGGGTGAGCAATACGGATATTTAAGGGGGGTGGGTACTCCCGAAGCACAATTCCATCCGCTTAAACTGACAGTCACCCAACAATACCGGGCCGCCTACTATATCCCGCTCCGTGAAGCCTACCACAATCTCTACAATAAGGAAGCCGAAACGGAAACCGAACAGCCGGAACTACGGGAAGAACTTGTCAAGCGGTATGACAGTTTTTACCGCATGTTCAGGGAATTGAACGGAAAGGACAATGCCAAGTTCCTGCTGATGGATGCCGGAGGACGGGAAATACTGTCATTGGAACGTTCCGTTAACGGCAAGATACAGAAGGCGGATATCTTTTCTGTTCCCGTATCGTTCAACGCCAATGAAGTGACACATGTGGATACACCGCAGGAAGCGCTTGCGGCATCCCTGAACAAGTTCGGGGAGGTCAATCTGGAATATATGGAAAATCTCAGTGAAACAGGCAGGCAGGAACTGCTCACACAACTGGAAAACCGTATCTTCTACAATCCCATGATGAAGAACTATGAAATCAAGGACCGTTTCATAGCGGGCAATGTAGTGGCCAAAGTCGAATGGATAGAGAACTACCTGAAAGACTATCCCGATGACGACGCAAGCAAGAAATCATTGGAAGCCTTGCAGAAAGCCATACCGGAGCCGATCAGTTTCGAACTGCTTGATTTTAATCTGGGAGAAAGGTGGATACCCGTGTCCGTATATGAAGAGTTTGCCGGATACCTCTTTGAGGCAAAAGCCCATATCCACTATACGGAATCCATCGACGAGTTCAGTGTGAGTTTTGAAGAAACGAACGCGAACATCACCGACAGATATTATGTGAAAGGGGAAAAAAGAGGCTATTACGGAAACGACCTGCTGAAACATGCGCTGCACAACACGGTGCCCGACATAACAAAAACCGTGCAGGATGAAGAAGGCAATGATATAAAGGTACGGGATGCCGAGGCCATCCAGCTTGCCGACGCCAAAATCAATGAAATAAGGTCTGCTTTCACAGGCTGGCTGAATGAACAGCTCCCCGAATTTAAACAACACCTTGCGGACATGTACAACCGCAAGTTCAACTGCTATGTACGCCCGGATTATGACGGTTCCCTGCAAAGTTTCCCGTTCCTTGACCTGAAAGGGCTGGGCATACCGTCCTTGTACGACAGCCAGAAAAATGCCGTATGGATGCTGAAGATGAACGGCGGCGGGATAATCGACCATCAGGTAGGTACCGGCAAGACCCTTATCATGTGCGTGGCCGCCTTTGAAATGAAACGTCTCGGACTGGCGAACAAGCCGATGATTATCGGACTCAAAAGCAATGTGCATGACATAGCCGACACGTTCAAGAGGGCCTATCCGAATGCCAAGGTACTGTATCCGGGCAAGGAGGACTTTATCCCGGAGAAGCGTGTCGGAATATTCCATGACATCAAAAATAATAACTGGGACTGTATCATTCTGACACACGACCAGTTCGGGAAAATACCCCAGTCTCCCGAAATACAGCAGGAAATATATACGCAGGAAATAGAGAGCATCGAAGAGAATCTCACCGTATTCGAGCAGCAGGGCAATGAAGTGAGCGGCTGGATAAAGAAGGGGCTGGAAAGAAGAAAGGAAAACCTTGAAGCCAAACTTGAAAAGCTGGAACAGGATATAAAAGACCGGACGGATGACGTGACCGATTTCGGGCAAATGGGCATCGACCACCTCTTCGTTGACGAATCGCACAATTTCAAAAACTTGATGTTCAATACACGCCATGCAAGAGTTTCCGGTCTGGGCAACCCCGAAGGAAGCACGAAGGCCATGAACATGCTTTTCGCCATCCGTACCATACAGGAGCGCACAGGCAGGGATTTGGGGGCCACTTTTTTGTCCGGTACGACCATTTCCAACAGCCTGACGGAACTCTATCTTCTTTTCAAATATCTCCGTCCGAAGGAAATGGAGCGGCAGGGGATCACCTGTTTTGACGGTTGGGCGGCCGTCTATGCGAAGAAAAGCACGGACTTTGAATTTTCCGTGACCAACCAGGTCGTGCAGAAAGAGCGTTTCCGTTATTTTATCAAAGTGCCGGAACTCGCCAATTTTTATGCGGAGATAACCGATTACAAAACGGCTGAAGACGTAGGAGTTGACAGGCCGGAACTCAACGAGCAACTCTATCACATACCGCCCACTCCCCAGCAGGAGATTTTCATTCAGAAACTGATAAAGTTCGCTGAAACCGGGGATGCAGCCTACATAGACAGGGAACCTTTGTCCAAGGCGGAAGAAAAGGCACAGATGCTGATCGCCACCAACTATTCGAACAAGATGTCGCTTGACATGCGGCTGATAGACCCTGAATACGGCGATAATCCGGGAAACAAGGCGTCCCATTGCGCGGCCAAGATTGCGGAATATTACTATAAATATCTCGACCAGAAAGGCACACAGTTCATTTTTTCAGACTTGAGTACCTATAAACCCGACCAGTGGAACATCTACAGTGAGATAAGGCGCAAACTCGTGGAAGACCATAATATTCCGGAAAAGCAGATAAAGTTCATTCAGGAAGCAAACAGCAACAACGCACGCAAGGAACTGTTCAAGGATATGAACTCCGGGCGCATCCGTTTCCTTTTCGGGTCCACACAGAAACTGGGAACGGGAGTCAATGCGCAGGAGCGTGCCGTGGCCATCCATCATCTGGACATACCCTGAAGGCCGTCCGACCTGGAGCAGCGTAACGGACGGGCGGTAAGAAAGGGCAATATCATCGCCAAGCAATATGCTGATAACAAGGTGGACTGTTACATCTATGCGGTGGAAAAGTCTCTGGACAGTTACAAGTTCAATCTGCTGCAAAACAAGCAGGTGTTCATCAACCAGCTTAAAAGCCGCAATCTGGCCGCCCGTACCATTGACGAAGGGGCGATAGACGAAAACGGCGGAGGCAATTTCAGTGAATACGTGGCTATTCTTTCAGGCAACGACGATTTGTTGGAAAAGGCAAAACTGGACAAGAAACTGGCAGTCCTCGAAAGCGAAAGGCAGGCGTATCACCGCAATAAAGGGAACGCAAAAGGAAAGCTGAATGAAAAGACCGCCGGAATAGAGAAGAACAACATTTTTATCGGACGCTTTACCAGAGATTGGGAATACCTCAATAAAGTGGCTCCGGTAGATGCGGAAACCGGGCTTCGTCCCAATCCCCTGAAACTGGACGGTGTGGACTCGGACAATATCGAGATACTCGGTAACCGGCTTGCCGTAATCAATCAGAAAGCCCGGACGGAGGACGATTACATGAAAATCGGCACCCTGTTCGATTTTCGTATCCTTGTCCGTACCGAAAAGACTTGTGACGGAGACACGCAAGCCTTGCATAACAAATTCATGGTCGAAGGACTGGACGGTATAAAATATACCTATCACAATGGCTACATAGCCAAAGACCCCAAACTGGCCGTAATGTATTTCATCAATGCGCTGGAACGTATTCCCGGCATGATTGAGAAACGGGAAAAGGAAAATGCAGAGTTGTCAAAAGATATTCCGGTCTTGCAGGAAATAGTGGCAGCCACATGGCCCAAAGAGGGAGAAATCAAAAAGTTGGGTGAAGAGCTTGCCACATTGAGCCGGAAGATACAGCTTACCCTTAAACCGGTAGGACGACATGAAAATGTAGAAGGCAAAGAGACGGTAGTAGAAGAGCAGAAACTTGTCAGTGGCAGTGACGTAATCCCTGATTTACCACGGCAGACTAAACATGTACCGGCAAGGGATACTATCATCCCGGCAAGGGAGCTGAAAAAAATATCCTAATGTTTCCTGCGGCACATTGCTGTAACCCCGGAAGCTCCGCAGGCTCCACTTCCGCAGGTTACAGCAAAGAGCCGCTTCTCAGGAAAGGACAAAGGCACGGCGGGCACCCGGATAAATCCGACCTTGCCGGCCGTGCCCTTGTCTGTCAGCCGTAAATTACATCATTCCTCTTCCTCAAAGGAAAGGCTTTCCACCTGTTTGTTGATTACTTTCCAGTCAATCGAATCTTTCAGGTTGATAATATCCACAATCGAATAATGTTTTGTCCCGTTCTCTTCTTCCGCAAAACGTAACCGTCCGCTCAAACGCTGCTTCTCAATCTCTGCCGGATCGAGATTTATCAGTTCGCAGACTTCATCGGGCAGCATGGAAAGCGCCACGTCATTTTCCTGACAGATATGTTGCAGGACGGCCAGCATGTTCAACGACTTCTTATAACTTCTCACGAGTGCAGCGAATGAACCGCTTTCAATTTTAATCATCTTCTTCATAACGCTTATTTTTTAGAGTGTTCTTCTTTTTCCAGCAACATGGCACGGAGTACATCCGAACGACGGTAATATATTTTCCCCTTGTCTCTATGAAAGGGGAGTGTCCCATCATTGCGTCGTCTTAAAAGTGTCCTGTCCGACATCTTGGTAAGCAGGCGTACACCTTTTGAATCTAGTATCTCGCTGTCCGGCAAATTATGTACGGCAGGAGCCAATAACTTTTCAATGTTGGTAACTTTAGCAAGTATGACACTAAGCATGTGGATTGTCTGTCCACCCGGTGCAGTTCTTCTGTTATTCATAATGACCTTATTTTTATTGTTTATGGTACAATATTACGGAGATATTATAAGGCCATTGGTTACTCAACCGTTGAGCAACCGCCAAAAAAAGACAGAAAACGCCAATTTGAGACAAAAAAATAGCCGGGAGGCACTGCCCCAGCTATTCTATAACAAGTAGGCATCAACAAGTTATGCCTTCAATTATTAATATGTTAATAATCAGATTTATACAAAAATAAATGGCAGTATATTTTGCTATATTCCAAATATTGCCTATATTTGTATATGAGTTATTTGAAACTATGCAAAGCAGTGTAACCCGAAGCAAGACTTCCATCACCAAATCGTTACCTGCATCTTTTAAACTCTCTATATTTGTTTTATATTCAGAGAGTTACAACAAAATACATTGTTTTAAAGGTTGAAACTAAAGTTTCACCGCCTTGAAACTATTGTTCCAAAGGCTTGAAACTAAAAGTTTCGAGGCAGTTATCCTTTCTTCGATTTACGATATTCCCGTGGTGACATTCCCATGATCTTGCTGAATAAGCGGGAGAAATAATAAGTATCTTCTATACCTATCTTATAGCATATCTGATTAATTTTCATATCCGTGGTGTCGAGTAAAAAACAGGCATGCTGTATTTTTAATAAATTGAAGTAGGTTACCGGGCCATGTCCTGTTTTCTTCTTGAACAGCATGGAGAAGTGAGAAGGAGAATACCCGATCTGGTCGGCTATATCTTGCAGGCTGAGGTGTTTCTCCATATTTTCTTTCATATAATGAATTGCCAGTTCGCTTATATTTTCATCTTCTGTTGAGTCATTATGTGTGGCAGCGTTGCGGAATTGCTGTATATAGCGTAGTGTTCCTAAATAAAAATGGAACATGGAGAACGCATAACGCAGGTTTTCATTGCTGTAACCATTCTTCAGAGTATTGAATATCTCCTCGAACAAGTTGATTCGTGTACTGATACGTGAATGTGATTCGGGCTGGATATCCATCGGACGACTTGCTTCCTGAGCGTAAAAAGGAGCAAGGATACCTTTGAAGTGTATCCAGTAAATAGTCCATGGAGAAGATTTATTAGAAGCATAGGCATGAGGAACTCCCGCAGGAAGGATAAAATATTGATTGGCGGAAACGGTATATTCCTGTTCACCTATCCGATACCAACCGGCCCCGTCGATACAATAAATGAATACATATTGATTGATCGGTTCTTTTCGTTCCCGGAAGTGATGTTTGGCCTTCGGATAATATCCTATATCCGTGATATGGAGCATGGAGGTCAGAGGATCTTCCTCCAGTTTGTCAACAATCATTCGGGGAAGCACTAAAGCCCTTTCTCCGGTAAATCCATTTTTTAACTTTACCATAATATCATAGTATGTGATTCAACTGTTTTATGCAAATATATAGTAATGTATACTATTTATCAAATAT
>PPYE01208497.1_pt1 | contig 11326 bp, 10 predicted proteins | sample 1559881 | NCBI WGS metagenome assembly PPYE01 (sample SAMN08240022, study PRJNA423297) | Human gut metagenome, whole genome shotgun sequencing project.
GTATAGTTTCATCCGCCGAGAGCACATCAATCGGCCCTTCCAAAGAGAGATACAGGCGTTTCGGCTCCTCACACATCAGTTGCTGCAGCTGATGTGTGAGGGCCGTTCTTGCATAGGGGTTATCATATTGGATTTCCTGCCAGTCCCATTCAATATTTCCGGCAGACAGCTTTTCCAGATAAGTGTGCAGCGTCTCCGCACAGTCGCCGCCCCCCGGCAGAGGCATACACCCCGGTGCAGGAATCGCCACCGGGATTGTGTGTGCACAATCGCCATTCTGGATTGAGGCACCATATAAAAGCTCTGCGGCATCCAGAACCATATCCAGTGTACAGCCTATCACACCAAGCCCCGTCACAAAGGGAAGGCCGTCCGTAGAACGCCCCTGCCTGCCGCGCAAGCCAATACCATTTCCCATAAAGGCAGGCAGACTGGCCGCCAGCGCCGGAGCCAATACACTTCCTCCGCCATCCGTGCCAAGGCACAAATCAATCGCGCCCTTCAGGATATTGACTGCACCTCCGCTGGTAGAGCCTGTCATCGGGCGATAGGTCAGCGGGTTGACCAAATCTGTATCCACACTCCGGCCCAGAGATGCCATTTTATCTACCGTCAACCACAGGTAGTCCGGGCTTTGCCACATACGCTCAAACAGCTGCAAAGGGATTCCATTCGTATTCTTTACACCGAAAATCCGCGCATTTTCATTCTTGGTTTCTGCCTCGTGCCGCCAGTCCGGGTTCAGTGCCACCACACTTCGCCCTAGCTCCCCCTGTGCCAGGGTAGCTGCACGGCTTAAACGCTGCGCATCCATCGCCATCGTAGTTTCTCCTTCAAAAAAGGCAGGAGCTCACGCCCCTGCCCAATCGTATTGTATCTTGCGCAAAACAGCCTTACCGAAGCAGCGGCAGGAAGCTCGTGCCATTCTGCGGTGCAGGTGCCCGGAAGTAATCAGCCGCCGTTGCACCGACATCCGACAACGTTGCCCGCTCACCAATGCATTGCGGTGCCTTGTGAGAGCCCGCAATCAGCAGAGGTACTTTTTCCCGCGTATGGTGCGGATGGCCAATCGTCGGATCATTGCCATGATCTGCCATGACCACCATAATATCATCGGGCTGCAAAGCGGCGCGGATTTTACCAATCGCATCATCTGCTACGCGGAGCTTATGGGCATATTCGGGTACATTTTCGCCATGCCCGGCCAGATCTGTCTCCTGCACATTCGTGCAGATAAAGCAACTTTCCGGTTTCTGCACAAGCTCCAGAGTGTGCATCAGAACATCGTGGGTATCTACCATCGGCAGGCTCACACCATACTCATTGGCGCAGACATCCGCCACCTTACCGGAAAGATACACAGGGATTCCCATCTTACCCAGAATGTGCGGAACCTGCACCTTGGGGTCCACACCATAGCCCATGTGAATGCAGTGGTAGTCGTTGTCATATACACCGGAGGCCGGTGCATTGACACCGATAAAATCACCATGAACTTCCACGGCATTCAACAGGTTCTGCAGATGCACGCCGCGCCCGCCAAAGGTAATTACACGCGGTGTTTTTGCAATGCTGCGCACAATATGGCCAATTTTGAGTTCTTCCTCAAAGGGAAGGTCATCAATCGCAGCTGTCACATTGAAAGCCTGGCCGGGGTCACACTCAACATTGTCTGCGACAGTGCAGGCTTCATTGACAATAATAAAGCGTTTGCCGTTCTTCTCATAGAACCGTGTATGGTATCCGGCCTGCTGCAAGGCTGCATTGATGTCATCAATTTTATTCTTGATGGGTTCACCAAAGGGAATCGCAGGCTTCGTACCCATAATTTCCTGATGCCCAAAGAAAGTGTCGGCTCCATAATGGGTCAGCCGCGCACAGCCATACGTTGCGTCCGGTGCAAAGGGAAGTCCCGGAAATTCCCGCCCGACCACATTGGCCAAACCCAGCGCCGCCAGATTGGGCAGCTTCAAATCCGGTGTGTGCTCAAAAATATGTACGCAGGTATTGGCCCCTAAATCTGCTGGGCGTACCTGCGGCACATCTGCCATCTGCCCTGCACCAAAACCATCCAATACAATAATAATGAACTTTCCCATTTTTTGTTCCTCGTTTGCTTCTTGTAAAATATCAACGAATCCGTTGTCCCAAGGCACTCCAGATACCAAGGCACTCCGGTTTACCCTCTGCCAGTCCCTTGACTACTGCCACCTCGCTGCGCGTCACAAAAATCTGTGTCCGGAAGCACAACAGCACACTATCACCTACCTTGCAGGGGGCCTCCAGCTCAAAATGATAGTCAATGCTCTCGTCCGTGGGGGGAACTGCCGTTACCAGCTTTGCATCCTCCAGCTTCTGCCCGACCAGTGCATTTTTCATATGGCCGCGGCGGTAGTGCCCGCCGGCATAGCAGAAAGAGACATCACCCAGCGTATGGCTGACCTCGCTTACATACAGGTAAGCCGGCTTCTCCACCGCGTCACTGTGGGTGGCGTGGTAAGGCGTTGTGCCCGTTAGACCATGGCCCGGCTCCATGTGGGTAGCTCCGGCTGCGGCAGCCATGGCAATGCTGTGTACACAGCTGGCAGAAGGCATATTTAACTGCAGCTTCTGGTAGCCGCGACCGCGCAAATATTCAGCAGCCTTCTGTACAGTTTTTAAATTGGGCGTCGGGCAGATATCTGCCTTGGCCTCATCGTACAAAAAGCATGGGAAAGAGCATACGCCTGCGATGCGTACACCGGGAATCTTTTCAATTTCATCGGTTACCTGTTCCAGCTCGGAAAGCCAGAAACCGCCATACTGCCCGGAGTACAGCATATCACCCTTGTCCAGCACCCGCAGCATAATGGGCTGCACAAAGCCCTGCTTCTGCGCACTTTGGACAATCTGCCGCACCTTATCCAGCGTGTACACCGTCATGATATCCGGATGTGCAGCCACAATCGTATCCATAGCAGCGGTGGGAACCTGTACCAGATGACCAACATTGCCGAGAGGAATATGATTTTCTATCATTGTAAGGGCCTCGCGGTAATCCACACAGACAGCCCCCGCAAAGCCAATATCCATCAGTGCCCTGGCCACGACCGGGTTTCGCCCAATCTGCTTCAGCATAAAATACAGTCGGATACCATATTTATCTGCTTCAGCCTTCATGGCTGCTGCATTCTGACAGATTGTATCCAGATCCAGCAGATAGGTGTCCGGTAAAATTTTGCCATTCTGCTGCCATTTAAGTCCCAACTCCGCCAAAGGGCGGTTCTTTTCCAGCAACGCTTGCAAAAACACAGTATCAACTCCCCTGTAGTAGAATTCTTACACACTGAATATTATAGCATACATTCCCCGGCAGAACAGCCAATTATTATGCCTCGGTGCTCTTTTTTACCGCCTCACGCAGAATCCGCAGAATTGTCTGCGGGCCTGCACGCATCACGTTAATACGAATCATCCGCTTTTCCCATGTAGGATCCTTGGCGCGGAAGGTACCGCTGATACGGTAAAACATCGGCACAAATTCGTACCGGCTTTCACAACCTACCGGGTGCGGTGCCGCACCGAGGGACGGAGCTGAAGCCAATACGCTTTCTGCCATATCACAGTCAAATTCCACAATAACAGCTTTACTTTCCGCATTGGCAACATAGGCAGCCTTGACATGCGGGACCGCGCCTTCATTCAGAAGCTGTGCAACCTCATGGCAGGTACGCCCTGTAATGGCCAGTGCCACCGGCGCGTAAATCAGTCCGCGCAGCGCAGCCATTGCCTCATGTCCCTGCACCTGGCTGCCGCCTGAATACTGCATCTTATATACCTTGTCAACAAATTCCTTTTTGCCGACTACTGCGCCGACTCCCTCCGGTCCCAGAATCTTGAAGCAGGAGAACGTGGAAAGCACCGCACCGGCCTGACAGCCGATTTTTTTGATTTTCAGTGCTGCGTAGTTGTCATCTGTCACGACCGGTACACCGGGAGCCAGCTCATTGCACAGGGCAATCACCTGGCAGCTGTCGTAGCTGTCATCCGGCTTCTGACGTGCCTGCTGTACCAGCACGGCATCAATTTTTCCGCAATTTTTTTCCAGTACAGCCCGCAGATTTTCCAGATCATTGAAATTGGCTGACAGCAGCTTCAAGCCCATTGTCTGCGCTGTCACGCCCGTTGTGGGGTAAATCGGTGCATCGTGGATCAGCAGCGTGCCGCCCGGCTGTATAACGGCAGTCAGCGCCCAGCGCAGCGCACCAGTACCGGCACCTCGCACCAGGCAGGCGGCCTCAGCATCAAAGGTGTCCGCAAAAACCTGCTCAACCCGCATGGTCTGCAGTGGCTTGTTGGTGCCGCGTACTACGCCAAGATCCCCAAGGTCCAGTACCTGATGTCCCTCAAAATGACGTGTGGCACTGTCCACGATTTTAAACTGCAGCTCTGTGGCTTCCTCCACTGTGCGGGAATATAAGGGATAGGTTTTCATCCTGCATCCTCCTTACTTTTCAATATTGAAGATGCGTGCTGGGTTGGCAACCAGCAGCTTGTGCAGATCGGTCTCGGTGACGCCGCGCTCCTTCAGCATCGGTACTACACGCCCCAGCACTGCGGTATACCCGAATTTTCCATTGGCCGTCAGGTAAGATTTTCTGGAAATATCGTTGGAGAGCATGATGTGGTTACCCCAGCCCTCGTCCAGCAGTCGGCAAAGGTTGTCGGCCCGGATTTCATCGGCCAGATATGCGATTTTACCGCAGGTATCAAACGCGATGTTCACACCGGTTTTCAAGACTGCACGGTAGTAGTCCATATCATTTGCCAGATCCAGATGTCCCAACACAATTTTTTCAGGGTTCTGGCCGTTTTTCTGCAGGAGCGAACTTTGCTCCAGACCCATTTTACCCATCTGGCAATGCGTTGTCACAGCACAGCCGCACTGCGCTCCGGCTCTAGCGGCTGCGCTCAGAACCTTTGTTTCGCTTTCCGTCAGATGATCGGCCTCACCGGCCACCTCACCGATAACGCCTGCCTTGATGCCTGTGTCGTCAATGCCCTCTGTCAGGTCGTGGACAAACTGTGCCTGAATTTCCTCAACAGTGCCGTTGCGCACCCAATCCGGATGGTAAACATCCAGATAAAATCCGGTCGCACAGACAATATGTACGCCGGTCGCTTTGCTGAGCTGCTGCAGTGCACGGACATCCCGCCCCATATCATTGCAGCTTACTTCAATAAAGGACTGTGCCCCCAGGGCCTTTGCCTTCAGCACTTCATCACGGATAAGCGGAGAATCGGTAAATACGGAATCCGGGTCGTTGCGCACAGTAGAAAGATTCACTGCCAAATGCTCATGGCACATCGTAACGCCCAGCTCTTCGGGGCGAATAGCTCCCAAAACGGTTTGGATCATAGCAAAATGCCTTTCTCTTAAAAAAATGCGGGGCACGGGCGCATAACGCCGTGCCCCGTGGACTCAGGAACAAATCGGAGTGATTACGGTTACTCTTATGCAGCCAGCGTTACCAGACCAACAAGGTACAGCAGGTTCAGGATAATGCCGGTGCCGATGGTAAAGACAGGGCCGATAGCCATCTTCATAATCTTGCGGCCGGTGATTTCGTTGATGAGATAAATCGTAGCAGCAATCATGAAGGCCAGCGTTGCATTGCCAACAGCATTGCCCATCGTCACAACCGCGTTCAGAGAGCCGAAAATCAGAGCGAACTCAACGCAGGTGCCCATCGCAGAACGGATGTTGTCGGAAGCATCACGCATGGAGGGGAAGTTACCCAGGAACTTGCCAACCAGGCTGAGGAGCATAACCTCAACAAAGATGATGGCGGCGCCTAGAATAGCAGCAACAATAGGGTTGGGGGCCAAATAGCCTGCCACATACACAAAGGTGAAACCGGCCACACCGTAAACGCCGGTGGTAATAGCAGTGGTAGCAATCAGGGGGATAAAGCTGATGCCGCGGAAGAACTCGTTCATGGCGGCAGTCTTAATCAGATCAGAAGCAGCAGCCGCATCGGTGCTTGCATAAGCATCTGCCAGATTGAACATGGAAACCGTAGAACCGGCAAACACATGAACATTACATACCAGTGCAATCAGGGCACCGGCAGCCATCAGGAACGGAACATTCTTACGGATGCGGGCAACACGCTCGGAGAAAACGTTGTCGTCCAGAGAGGTGTCCTTTTTCTTTTCCTTCAGATCCTTGGTGATAGCCAGAGCAACCAGGGCGATAACGCCGACCAGCATGGTCCAGGAGTCAGCGCTGATGGAAGCCTTGGTGGGGCCAAAGGTCCAGTTGGGGCCAACCACACGGAACAGCATAACGATAACAGCGGTTATAATGCCTTTGACCAGACCGAACTGCATGACAATAGCAACGATCGGGAACACGGCAAAGCCGGTAACAATGTAGCCGCCCAACTGACCCATAGCGCCGATCAGGTCAACAGGCAGACCGGTCAGGACGGTGTTGATGCCGTTGATGCCGGTCAAGCACAGAATGCCCCACAGCGCGCCGAAAACCGGTGCCATCCACTTTTTGGGACAGGCAACGCCGATAATATCGGTAGCCAGGAACAGCAGCCAAGGGTTCAGCAAGTTGGTGGAAAGGGCGTTGCCGATACCTACGGAAGCAATGAAGCCAACGCTCAGGCCGAATGCGATAGATGCGAATTCAGCACGGCTCATGCGGCCTTCCAGATATTCGGGGACAACGGGACGGATGCCATCATGGAAGCACGCCATGCCCATGTGCGACATAAACGATGTCAGCGCACACAAAGCCGCAACCAAAATGACGTTGAGTACGGTAATTTGCATACTTGATTCCTCCTCAGTATTTGTTTAACCGTATAAATCAACCCTGTTTGTTCAACAGAGCTTGAACCAGAATAGGAACAGTGGCCTCAATGCTTTGCACCGTCATGCCAAATGCAATTTTGCCGCTGTTGACAAACCCCTGAATTTCCTTCGGATCAGGGCGGCTTGCATTTTTGCATACAGTGCAGCACTTGCTGTACCCCAGCATGCCAATCAGAATGGAAATAGCAGCACCCCCGCCGCTTTCACAGGCACCGAAATAGTAATCTACTTCGCCGCGCTTAATCATGCCTACGGCACTCATATCATTGGTAACCGTTACCTGCGCATCAGGGCAAGCCTTTTTGATTGCCTGCTCCATCAAGGGCTTCTGCAAACCGCCAACTGCAATTCTAAGCATAATAAATACCCGCCTTCTTTAATAATTTTTAAACCGACTCCAGAATAGTTCCGATATGTACCAGAACAAAATCCTGCTCATCGGCTGAGAGCTTGTTTGTCATGCTGTTCAGCACTTCCTGCTGGATGGCAACTGCTTCTTCATATCTTTTAATTTCCTTGACCTGCTCAGTCACTTCCGGATCCAGTGGTGTAACAACTTCGCCGTCCGCACTGCGCTTCAAAGCTGCTGCGACATGTGTCACAAGGACGCCGGTATTCTCATCGGTGGTTTCAATCCCATGGCGTTGCAAGACCTCCACAATGCGGTACAGGTCAGCCTTCCCTGTTTCATCCACAAAGCCGCACTCATAAAGTGTCTCTATGCGCTGCTTCAATTCTTCCATTTGCTTTCTCCGTTTCTCAGTAACAGGCTACGCATTCACCGTTCATAACCCGGTGCTGCACGTCTGTAAGTTTTTCTACCGTAAGATATTCCCGCAGGAGATGGCTAATCAGCAAATCATCCTTTTGTACCACAATTACAGCACGGTCATCATCGTGATGCGGTTCCTCAGCCAAGGAAAACGGCCTGCACTGTATAGCGGTTCCCTGACCGTCCAGGTCATCCTCATTCCAGATACCCACATCCAGCTCACCTTTTTGGAGCATAGTCAAGAATTGCGTATATTGTGCCGGCACAAACGTTACACTCTTATCCTTAAAAAATGTTCTCGTCAGATAACTCTGGTCTGCAGAGGATTCATCAATGCCCACTCTGCAGCCCTGCCATTGCCCCGAAAAGCCGGGACGCATCAACAGAACATGACGGCCAACGTATGTCTGCGCACCGCAGTCCAGCACTTCCCGAATCGGCGTTCCACGGCGGCAATATTCCCGATAGGCCATACGGCTCATAACGCAATAGTTGGCTCGCCCCTCCAGCAGGCCGCGGACACGCGCCTCTGAGCCGCGCATGAAAGCAATCAGATTGGTTATCTCTTTGTTGTTCAGCAGCGTATAAAGCGCTGTTGCCAGTCCTTCATATCGGCGTGTGTAAGGCAACGGCATAGACCCAACCAAGTTTTTTACACCACATATATGGGCCAGCACCTGATAATCTATATCTGTCAGGATTGTACCATTCTGGCCGTGTGCCTCCAACTGAACCGCCCCTGCTTGACGCAGATTGTTGATTGCCAGCTGGATATTTCCACGTGCTGTCTGGCATTCCTCGGTAAGGGCTGTAACAGTAGGGATGCGCTCCCCTGCTGGGATGCGTGACAGGATGCGTGCAACCTTTTGCGTTGTCTGGCCCGCTTTGTTGCTTAAAACCAGTTGCAGCATAGCACACCTCCTGTCAGTCAACCTTGAATATACAAAATATTGTATATTCACTATAATTATAGTATCACATAATCCGACAAAATACTATTGCTATTTTAGACAAACATTTCACCGTGTTTTGTACAATTATGACAGTCATCTGCTCCGTTCTTTTTGCTCATGGTCGCCTCCTTGTATTAATCTGCCGCTTTCAGCAGTACCTTCATTAGGCTACCGCTTCCTACTGCCGAGCGCGTAGTGGTCTTTCACCACCTAGTTGTTACCCATGCCGGGCGCACTAGCGAAAGCGGGGACGCGGCCTTCGGTATATCCGTTGGCTGCGTCCCTGCTTTTTTTCTTATGCTTCGTCTATACGGTCGGGCGGTACTAACACCCGCAGAGCATGACTTTGGCGGAAAAGGTGCCATTTTGATAGGTAAACGTACTTGTGCCGCCGTTTTTCTCTGCAATATGAGTGACGGACTGGATACCGATACCGTTTTCCCTCCGCTTGGATGAGCGGAAAACGCCGTTCTTTTCGTTGACCTCGCCGCCAAACGAATTTTCAACCTTGATAAGAAGAATCCGGTCGGCATGTACATAGGCGGTTATCTCGATTTGCCGCCTGCACGGTGCGGTGCGAAGGCTCGCCTCCAGCGCATTTTCCAGCAGGTTGGACAGCACCAGACACATATCGATCTCATCGATCGGCAGTGTTTCCGGCAGGTCGAGTTTGGCGCGGAAGGGGATATCATCACGCTTTGCCATGGCACAATAATAACCGACAACACTGTCCGCCGCACGGTTTTCACAGAAGCACATATCAAGATTCGGGATGCGGGAGACGGTTTTTGCAAGGTAACTTTTCAACTTCTCCAAATCACCCGCCTCGGCCAGCGCAGAAATTTGCTGGATTTGGTGGCGCATATCGTGCCGTGCCTGCCGCGCTTCCTCGATGGCGGTCTTGAGGTTTTCATAGCGCTGCTGCTGCATCGAAAGAAACTGGTTCTCCTGCTGCAGCTTCGTATTGCGGTTGAGGCTGGTTGCCATCAGCAGGAAAATCGCATTGAAGCAGAACATAAAGACCAGAAGTGCGCTGCTTAGCACAATATAGCCCTGCAGTACGCGGCCGGTTAGGAGCGTTGACTGATAGCGCGGGATCATGAAAATGTTCAAAAGAATGAACGCCAGCGGCAGGACCCAGAACACATACCATGTTTGCGCAAAATTATCGTCCTCGACCATTGCACGCACCGCATGTGTCGCAGGATAATACGCGGCCAGCACGGTGATCCAGCAAACGGCGTTATAGAACACGCAGGCCCCAAGGCAGAGCCACGGCTCGTCCGTTGGCAGCTGCTGATTCCGGATGATTGCGGCGTTGACGGCGCGGGACAAGCTGTTCACACACGCGAACACGGCGCAGACGGACAGCGCAATCGTGCCGGATTTCCAGAGCGAGATGTTCAGCGTTCGGGTATACAGGCAAACTGTAACCAGTGCAACCACCGCAAGGGCAAGGAATGTAGAAGCCTGAAGCCGATAGCAGACAAGCCCACTGCCGATGCACAGGCACGCCATCAGCGGAAAAAGCCAGACGGCCAGCCTTCCGGGTGACTGCTTCAGATCGGCTTTCACAGGGAAATAGCCAAGCAAAAGGCCGGGGAGTACAACGAGCAGCTCCAAAATCGGACGCAGAATATCCTTCATCTCATACGCTCCCTTTGCAGCAGAAATTCCATAAACGCCTGCCGGGCAGGCTTCAAAAGCTCCTGGCTGACATAGACGCTGCTACCGTCTGTCATGCAGAAAGCGCCCTCCCGAAAATCAGCGGCATGCTCTAAATTGACGATCGTGCCTCTGCCGCATACGAAAAAGCGAGGGTCTTTTTTTAGCGGCTCGGTGAACACCTTGAAGCTCTGGCGTGTGACCAGCGTTTTCAGGGCGGTCGTGCGGATGTTGATCATATGCGCAAAATGCTCGGCAGAAATAATGTCCCGATAGCAAAGACGGACATCGCTGCCGCTGACCTTCACCGTCAGGTCCGGCTCCGGGCGAGGGAGCCTTGCGAGCATCTCGGCAAGCAGGGCGGAAAGCTCCTCCTCGGAAAAGGGCTTCACGAGATAGTGAAGCGCACGCACCTGAAAGCCTTCCAGCGCGTGGTCGGTCGAGGTCGTGGTGAAGATCAGAAGGCAGTCTGCGTCCGTCTTACGCAGCTCCCTTGCAGCGTCCATGCCGCTCATCCCATGCATGTAAATATCCAGAAATGCAGCGGTAAAGCGCTGCTCTTTTTCTGCAGCGAGAAAGTTCTCGCCGCTTTCAAATTCCAAAATCTCCGCCTTTGCGCCGCACAGGTTCAGCTGCCGCGCAAGGCGCGTTTTCAGTTGCGAGCGCTCGGTCTCAAGATCATCCACAATTGCTATTCTCATGCCGGACTGACTCCTTCGGGAAAGATTCTATGAAAGCTTCTATTTAGATTATACCACAACTGTCCGGCACCGGCACAGCGGAAAAACCCGATTTCGTGCCGGAATTGGGGCTTTCGTGCCAAAAGGCTTGAAAAGCTTGCACCGTTCCGTATACTGAAAACAGAAACAGTCAACGACGGCAGAAAGGGGGCGGAGCGCTATGTACCACATTGCCGTGCTGACAAAGAGCGAAACACAGGAGGCCTTTTACACAGAGCAGCTTTCACGGTTCTGCTCAGAGCGCGGTCTGTTCCCGAAGGTGGACTGCTACCGCGGGCAAGAGGTGTTCTTTGAGGTCACACGCAAAAATGCACCGACCAATGCCGTGA
>PPYE01722562.1_pt1 | contig 11323 bp, 10 predicted proteins | sample 1559881 | NCBI WGS metagenome assembly PPYE01 (sample SAMN08240022, study PRJNA423297) | Human gut metagenome, whole genome shotgun sequencing project.
ATATATAGCTTTTTAAGCTCCTAAAAAAATATATTCTGCACATTTTTCTAAAAAAATAGTGGCATAGGGTTTTCTTAGAGCTAAAAGAGTTACTTTTGTGTGCCTTTTGAGTAGGATATACAAGATAAATGTTAGATAATACATTAGGAATGAGGATATGAACGAGTTTACGAAAACGATTGTAGAGTGGTATGAAGAGAATAAACGTGAACTGCCCTGGAGGGAGTCTGCCGATCCGTATCTGATCTGGATTTCGGAGATTATTCTTCAACAGACGCGGGTGGCGCAGGGGTATGATTATTTTCTTCGCTTTATCAAGCGTTTTCCCGATGTACAGACTTTGGCTGCTGCGGATGAGGACGAGGTGATGAAGTATTGGCAGGGGTTGGGGTATTATTCGCGTGCCCGCAATCTTCATGCTGCCGCCAAAAGCATGAATGGTGTTTTCCCGAAAACATATCCGGAAGTGCTGGCTCTGAAAGGAGTGGGGGGGTACACGGCGGCAGCTATCTGTTCGTTTGCTTACGGTATGCCTTATGCGGTGGTGGATGGTAATGTGTATCGGGTGCTTTCACGTTATTTCGGTATAGATACTCCGATTGATTCGACGGAAGGAAAGAAACTCTTTGCAGCATTGGCAGATGAGATGTTGGATAAAAAGCATCCGGCTGTTTACAATCAGGGGATAATGGATTTCGGAGCGATTCAGTGTACTCCGCAGTCGCCCAACTGTTTGTTCTGTCCGTTGGCAGGCGGTTGCTCGGCACTTTCGAAGGGGTTAATGACAAAGCTTCCGGTGAAACAGCATAAGACAAAGACTACCAACCGTTACTTCAATTATATTTATGTACGTGCGGGCGCGTATACCTTTATAAATAAACGAACAGGAAATGATATTTGGAAGAATCTGTTCGAATTGCCATTGATAGAGACTCCGACGGCTCTTTCGGAGGAAGAGTTTCTTGCTTTGCCGGAATTCCGTACATTCTTTGCATCGGGGGAAGTGCCGGTGGTGCGTTCTGTTTGCAGGGAGGTGAAGCATGTGTTGTCTCACCGGGTGATTTATGCTAATCTGTATGAAGTAACATTATCTGAAAATTTGACTTCTTTTGGTGATTTCCAGAAAATAAAAGTGGAGGAACTGGAGCAGTACGCTATTTCAAGGCTGGTGCAAACTCTGCTGCAAGCACTAAATGGCAAGTATTAAGTTTTAATACTTAAAATTCTTGCATCCTATTGTTATTCTGTTTAATTTTGGCAGCAGATTTAATTTTAAGAATCATAAACTTGATACAAATATGTCAGTAAATAGAGTGATATTGGTAGGAAATGTAGGACAAGATCCTCGGGTGAAATACTTCGATACAGGTTCGGCAGTAGCAACTTTCCCATTGGCTACGACGGATCGTGGATATACGTTGGCTAATGGAACCCAGATTCCCGAAAGAACAGAGTGGCATAATATCGTTGCATCTAACCGTTTGGCAGAGATTGTAGATAAATATGTGCACAAAGGTGACAAGCTGTATCTGGAAGGGAAGATAAGAACGCGTTCTTACAGCGATCAGTCGGGTGCTATGCGCTATATCACCGAAATTTATGTGGATAATATGGAAATGTTGTCTCCGAAAGGAGCCAACCCGGGTGCGGGAGCTTCTGCTTCCGGACAGCCTGCTATGGGACAGCAGCAACAACCGGTTGCCGGCCAGCCGCAACAAACGCAGCAGTCGCAGGCGCAACCTGTACAAGATAATCCGGCAGATGATTTGCCGTTCTAAATAATGTGATAGTGTGCCAATCGATTTTTTCTAACTCATTGGCACATTATCTTTTGTTTAACTAAAATATAAACTCTTTGGACTCAGATGGTTATTTAAGCCAATTGGCTGACATTTTCAACGGTATTACCGTAAACACTCCTTCTATCTCTTATCATGCTCTGCAATTTCTTCTTTATGAATGTGTTTGTTTTCCATTCTCCGTTGGCAGAGTTCCTGATACTGACCGTCATCCTGACCTTCCTCCTGTTGTTGTTCGGTGAAATTATGCCTAAGATTTATTCGGCACAGAAAACATTGGCCTTTTGCCGTTTTTCGGCACCGGGAATTTACTTTCTGGAAAAGGTATTCCGTCCGATAGCTACTGTGCTTGTGCGTTCGACAACTTTTCTGAATAAGCATTTTGTGAAGAAGAGTCATAATATTTCTGTGGATGAACTGTCGCACGCGTTGGAATTGACGGATAAAGCGGAGCTTTCTGAAGAGAATAATATTCTGGAGGGAATTATCCGTTTCGGTGGGGAAACCGTGAAGGAGGTGATGACATCACGTCTGGATATGGTCGATCTGGATATCCGTACATCTTTCAAGGAGGTGATGCAATGTATCATTGAAAATGCTTATTCACGTATTCCTATCTATTCCGGTTCACGGGACAATATTAAAGGGGTGCTGTATATTAAAGACCTTCTGCCTCATGTCAATAAGGGGGATAATTTCCGTTGGCAGTCATTGATTCGCCCGGCTTATTTTGTGCCGGAGACGAAGATGATTGATGATTTGCTGCGTGACTTCCAGGCGAATAAGATTCATATTGCTATCGTTGTGGATGAATTTGGAGGAACTTCCGGGCTGGTAACGATGGAGGATATTATCGAAGAGATTGTAGGTGAGATTCACGACGAATACGATGATGAAGAGCGTACATACGTTGTTTTGAATGACCATACCTGGATATTTGAAGCGAAAACGCAGTTGACGGATTTCTATAAGATTGCAAAAGTAGACGAAGACGAATTTGAAAAGGTGGTGGGAGATGCAGATACATTGGCAGGTATGTTGCTCGAAATTAAAGGTGAATTCCCGGCGCTGCATGAGAAAGTGACGTATCACAATTATGAGTTTGAAGTGCTCGAAATGGATAGTCGCCGTATATTGAAAGTTAAGTTTACAATTCTGCCGAAAGAAATGGAAGATGGCGTCGTTTCTGCAATATAAGACGAATGGCATACAGTGGGCTGTCTGGAAGATGGAAGAGTCTTTGGATGCTTTATTGCTTCTTTTGCCCGGTGCGCGAAGAGCTTTCTGTGAGCAGGAATTGAATCGCTTTGTCTCCGAACGTCGTAAGATGGAATGGTTGTCGGTTCGTGTTCTGCTGTATTCCATGTTGCAGGAGGATAAGGAAATCGGTTACTCTCTCGAGGGGAAACCTTATCTCACAGATCATTCTTTTTTTATCAGTATTTCTCATACGAAAGGTTATGTGGCGGTGATGCTTGCTTCTTCGGTTCCGGTAGGCATTGACATTGAACAATATGCCCTACGGGTTCACAAGGTATGCGACCGCTATGTCCGTCCTGACGAGCAAGTAGAATCTTATCAGGGAGATATAACTTGGGGGCTGTTATTGCATTGGTCGGCAAAGGAAGCTGTTTTCAAGCGGATGGAAAATGCGGATGCTGATCTTCGTAAACTCCGGCTGACGCATTTTATTCCTCAAGAGGAGGGGACGTTTCAGGTTCAGGAGTTAGTTACGGCGCAGCAAGAACTTTATTCTGTCGGTTATCGTATTTGTCCGGACTTTGTATTGACGTGGACATTGAATTGAACGGACGAGGAAATGTGTGAGGCTCTTTTCTCGGTGTGTTATCATTGTCCGAATGTAGTGTCTTTCTAAAACGAAAAATGAGACTGCCTCATTTTTTTATTTTGAAGCAATCTCATTTTTATGAATTCAAAGCCTTTCAAGCGAAGTCTTTCACTATTGGGTTATTTCTCTTTTTTATTAAGTCGATAGCTCAATGCTCCTGACGGACATTTGCCGATTTGTGCAATTAATTCTTCTGTTGTCGCATTTTCAATCTGCACCCAGGGTCTTTCTTTGGGATGATAAACATTGGGTAGCATCTTTACACATATTCCGGCGTGCTGACATAATTCAGGCTGCCACACAATGGTCAGTTCACCATTGGTATATTCAATTTTTTTTCCCATATATGTATTTATTTAATATGAATACCACGCATTACAATTCGCTTCCATTCCGGATGTTTGTGAATATATCCGGCTACAAACGCTTCGTTGTCTATTAATTTATAATCTTCTGCCATAATTTTTACGTATTAAGTTCGATTATAATATAAACACTTGGGGAACACTTTTGTTTTACGCGAACAAATATTCTCCAAGTTTATAATCTTTCCAATTGAACTGTGAAGTGTCTCATTAAGGGAGCTTCCCAGGCGATACGTACTCCATGAGTGATGCTTTCTCTGCGTTCATATACATTTTTGAGGGCGGCAGCTATTACATTCATGTGATTGTCGGTATATACTCTGCGGGGGATTGCGAGGCGAAGTAGGTCAAGGCCGTTAAAGCGATTTTCATGGGTCACCGGATCACGGTCGGCAAGGATATAACCAATTTCGCATCCACGGATACCGGCTTCCAGGTAGAGCTCTACGGTTAGCGTCTGCGCCGGGAATTCTTCTTGAGGAACATGTGTCAACACTTTAGGCGCATCAATGAAGATGGCGTGTCCTCCGGCTGGACGTTGGTAAGGGATTCCGTATTCATCCAGTTTCTTTGCCAGGTATTCCACTTGTTTGATACGTGTTTCGAGGTTGTCGAATTCGGTGTTTTCGTCCAGTCCGATGGCGAGGGCGTTCATATCCCGTCCATTCATGCCTCCGTAGGTAAGATAGCCTTCGTATTGTACACAGAAGCCTTTTGCACCTTCATACCAGTCTGCACGCCGCGTGGCAATAAATCCGCCCATATTGACGATTCCGTCTTTCTTGGCGCTCATTGTCATGCCATCGGCAAGAGAGAACATTTCCCGTGTGATTTCTTTGATAGTTTTGTCTCGGTAACCTTCTTCGCGCATTTTGATGAAGTAGGCATTCTCGGCAAAACGTGCAGAGTCGAAAAGTACGGGTTTGCCATATTTGTCGGCGATGGCACGTACTTCGTACAGGTTTTGCATAGAGACGGGTTGTCCTCCGGCTGTATTATTGGTGATGGTGACGATGATAAAAGGAATCCGTTCAGCGTATTCTGTGAGGGCTTTCTGTAATTTATCAGGGTCTACATTTCCTTTAAACGGTATTTCTAGTTGGGTTTGTTTGGCTGCATCGATGGTGCAGTCTAATGCGATGGCATGACGTCCCTCGATGTGCCCTTTGGTGGTGTCAAAATGTGAGTTGCCGGGCACAATGTCTCCTTCATGTACCAAATAAGAGAAAAGAACATTTTCAGCGGCACGTCCCTGATGGGTTGGTATGATGTATTCAAATCCTGTTAGTTTCGTAATCATCTCTTTCAACTTGAAGAATGAGGTCGCTCCGGCATAGCTTTCATCACCTAGCATCATTCCCGCCCATTGACGGTCACTCATCGCTCCGGTGCCGGAGTCGGTGATGAGATCGATATAAACTTGTTCTGATTTGAGTTGAAAGACATTATAATGTGCTTCTTTAATCCATTGCTCACGCTCTTCACGTGTGCTTTTCCGGATGGGTTCTACCATCTTGATTTTCCATGATTCAGCAAAAGGTAATTCCATTGTTGTAGATTTAATAGTTTTGAACGACGAATGTAGCTAAAATATGCGTGATTAACAAATATATGATGACCTTTTGTAAGTTTGGCTGATGCGGATGCCTTTTTGTGAAATAGTAGGAAATCAAAATATAGTGGGTGGAGAAATGAAAAGAGTCAGACTTCCATTGGGAATATCTGACTCTTTAAAATTATAGGATGATTTCTAATGTAGTACTATGTTTATTGAAAGGCTATAGTCGATGGGAACCAATAAGTACCAGTATAATCAATTACTTCTTTTTGAGTACCAGTGACTCCATTTGCTATGTAAATATTAGTATTTAAATAATGTGTCGACCATCCGTCTTCTGTATAGATAATATATACATCTCCATTTCTGGGATCGACTTGAACACCTGCTCCATATACCGATTTATCAGCAGCGGGAGCAGAGAAGAATAGGGTAGCATTTTTTGTTTCTACATTATATTTATAAATGTTCTTGCCATATACACTGTAACCTTCTTCAAACATTTGTACTAAATATAATGCATTCTCTGTTATAGATGCACATAAGCCTGTAGGAGTATAGCCCCACTGATTATAAAAAACACTAAGTCCGTTAGGTAATTCAACTTCTTCATAATCTAATGTCTCTACATTGATTTTAATTAATTTGTTACCATTTGCGCCCCATAATGTGCCATCCTTGGTTTGGGCGAATCCTGTTTTTATTTGGTAGGCTATGTCTTGTTTAAAGGAAAGATCATTGGTATTATATACTTTAATTGTGTTTTTGCTGCTAATGAATATGTATTTGTCTGTTTTATATATATCTTCATTATCGCTGCTAACTGCATCTAAACCTGATAACTTTTCACCTAATGTCAATTGCTTTAAATTAACTTTGAATGCTCCATTACTAGTCGTAAGAATACCAGTTTCATTATTAACAATGCAAAAGTTTTGTCCTTGTGCATTTTGGTCCAACCCGTCTTCTATCTTATTCACAATTTGGTTATTTTCCAAATTCATTTTAACAAGGAAAGGACTTTGTTTACTAACGATATACATATAACCGTTATTGATAATACCTACAGTTGAAGTTACTCCTAGTCCTTCTACTATATTATATTGCCATTGTTCCTGTTTGTATCTATTAACAGAACCTTTGCCTTGACCTTCATTAATAACATAGAATGGTGGTTTAACGACTATTATATTAATACTTTTTTCCTGCGCTTCATTGTTGGCTGTTACAGTTAGCGTTATCGTGTGAGTTCCTGTGACATCACTTTGAAAAGTATAAGTGCTTTGGGTAGAGACTTCCTTTCCAGCTGTTGACCATGAGTAATGAACTTCTCCTTGTGGGTTGCTTAATTGAGCTTCAAGTTGAATAATTTGTCCTGTTACTATAGTAGTTCCATCTTCTACACCTAAACTGGAAATTTCTACTTTTGTGCTATTGTCATCGTCATCACTACATGATGTTGAAACAAATGGCAGTGCGAATAATGCCAACAGATAAAGTTGGCTGATTAAGAATTTCATTTTCTTCATTTTTCTTGAATTAATAAATTATATATAGTTTATTGTCTTTCTATTTCTTGAAGTGTAAATCTTCAACGGCCTGTAGCTCTGTGGAGATTTCTCCCATCCATCCACTATTTTGGTTGACTGCCGTATAGATTCTTACAAAATCGATTCCATCTAATACGACAGGATTTCCGTTCTTATCTACTGCCCAGTCTATTTTGAATTTACATTGTTCTTCTCCATTCGGATGATTATCGGCATATCCCCAGGCATAACAATAACCCACCCAATGTTCGGGCATATTTTCATGCGGTTCATTCACTGTATTATCTTTCAGACGACTTCCGTGGAATGTGATTTGATCTTCCTTTATCCATGCTGGGTAATAAGAATTTGTTGTATGGTAATCATTCCGATATACATATCCTTCATTACCTTTATTGTCAGTCCACTTAACATCTTCTTTCGGAGAGGATGGGCGATAATATGTGATTGTATAATTTTTGGTCGTAGCAGGAGAGTTATATTCACTTCCTGCCAGTTCATACCATTCATCATCTGCTAATCCATTTCCATTAGTGTCTTTGGACACTAATACAATACCAGGTTCAGCGCTTCCCCCGAGAGCACCGGTCAATGTTCCGAACATATCATAGTATGCGTTACCATATATCTTAAGATCGTATTCACCCGGGACATTAGGAACGGTATGATCGAATCCTACTGTGATATAACCACCATATGCTCCAAGACTAATCAAGCATAGGTCGGTATCTTTCAATTGTTCTTCTGCATATTTTCTAACCTCTTCAGCGGTATAATTCTCTTTATAAGCAGTGGTAACAGTATTCATATATTGACTGGGAGCCGGATTGTAGTCTAATACTTTATTGGCAAAAGCAGAGGGGGCATTCGGGTCGGATTCTTCTCCGTCACTATCCCCAGTCGATGCTTTTTGGCTAAATATGACACTGTTGGGATTGAGACCGATACGGTTTAATCTGAATAATAATTGACCGTTTGTATTGAAACATAATACATCTCCGGTTATCGTATAGCTATATGCTTCTGTGATATACACATTACCACTATAAGGGTTGACATTAATGCTATATGGAGTACTAATCTTAGTTCCATCTGTGATGAAATTCTCCCGTATCGTCTCTCCGGTTCTTAAGTTTAGTACTTTGATAGACGATGCTTCGGTATTGTAATTATAATTATATAGATAGGCTATGTTGTTATTATCGATGGCAAAGTTCATCACTTTTTCGTTATAAATGCGTTCTACTTCGTCCGTTTGGCTATTAATCTTCACAAAGTTAAAATCTCCGTCTGCAATATTGCTTCCATAAGTTGCCACATAGACCGCTTCGTCCGGTCCTGGTGAAATACAGCCGGGGTTAGGACCAACTTCTATCTTTTTTATTTCGGTGAAAGATTCGATGTCGATAACGGAGACTGTATTATCTACCCCTAATCCTTCCGAATAGTCTAATCCTCCAGAGTTGGAGACATACAATTTCTTATTCTTAACACAAATGTTTTCCGGATTTCTTCCGGCTTTTGTGAAACTTTCTATTTGCAGCGAAGTCGTATCAATACGTGCTACTGTTCCATCAAACGAACATACATATGCTTTGTTTTCATAGAAAGCGATATGGCGTGGTTGTCTGGAACTTCCATTATCCGTAAACATGGGGATTTGTTTGATCGATATACCTGTTTGGAAGTCAATCACTTCAATGGTACTTGATACATTCACTACAATATACAGTTTACTTCCGTAGAGTACAATGTCGTTGGCTGTATCACCTAGCCCACGCTTATTCAAGTCTTTAAAATAGTTTTTGACTAGTTTGTTGCTTTTGAATGAATATTTAGCTAATGAACTATTGTTCAAGTTGAACAAACCCTCACTTAATATGTATATTTCGGCTGTTCCGGTTTCTGTAATATTACCATCTATGGTTGTTGAAGTCGACTTGTCTTCTAAGTCATCGCAAGCTACGAAGAGTGACAGGAATGCGCAAAATAGTGTCTGATATATATATAATATTTTTGTTCTTATATTCATAATTTACCTGCTTTTATTCTTAATATCTTATATTTAAAGTTGCTCTGACGGAGCGCCCTGGCATGGGGAAGTTTTTCACAATCTCATAGTTTTTGTTGGCTATGTTTAGTACTTCTACACTGACTGAAGTATGAGTTTTTAGAATGTGAAAACTGCGACTTATTGAAATACTATGATCGCTATAACCCTCCATACTATTCTCGGCTATATTTTCATTCTGCACATACCGTTTCCCAGAGAAGAGGAATGAATACGAAAAGTTGATCCACGGTGTTTCGATGCCGGCTTGTCCCGAACCGGATACACGAGGAGTATAAGCTATCTGATGTTTGTAAGTCCTCCCTGCTTCGGTAGTGGGGTCAGAATTAGTTATATCCAAAGCTTGTTGGTAGGTATAATTACCGGAGAGATTAATACGGATTCTTTCCCAGGGCTGAAGAGATAAACTACCCGTGGCGTCAATTCCTTTGATTTCAACCTCACCCAAATTTCTCATACTCCATACGGCAAGATTCTTAGTTGGGTAGGCGATGATTTTATCTGTCACCTTGTTGTAATATGCATCGATTGTGGCAGATAAATAAGGTAAGAACGGACATACGTTTTTGCTATATGTCAGACCTACGTTGTATTGTCGTGCGTTTTCCGGTCTTAATTTAGTGTTTCCCACTTCCTGATAATATAAATCATTGAAACTAGGTAAACGGAAAATGTCTTTATAAAAGAAGCGAATACGGAATTCTTCGTGATAAAATGGTTTGAATGAAGCACTTATATACGGTGTTAATTTACGATGGTTGCCGGCACTACCCCCTTCTTTTACATCCTCGTTGATAATTGTTGCTAAAGCTGATGCAGAGATTGTTAGCCAATCATTCATGTACTTCCCCGCAAAAGCTGTCAACCATGAATAACGTGTAGGTTGTGCAAACTCATTAAGATTAGCATTCATTGTATTGATGCTTCCATCTGTAGAAAGAGAGAATGAAAGATTGTCCAACATCCGGTAGAGGACAGAAGCAGAGAGGTAATACTCTTGTTGATAATAACTGTTTTCTGTCTTACCTTTAGAATTTGGAGTGTCTGGGTCCAGATAACGCTGATAACTCCAGTTCCATTTGGCAGAAGATTGGAATACCCATTGGCGGCTGAATTCTTTTTTGTATTGGCTTTGTACAAATGTATTTTTATCCCACAATTGTTGTAGAGAATGGTCATTGTAAAGAGTGGTGGCTTTGGGTAGTCCTCTGGAAGACTGAAAATAATATGCTTTAAGTCGGTACTGTTCTTTATCAGAAAAAATGCCATAAAGTCCCGCTTCAGCACGAAAAGTCTGCACGTCTGTATTCTTTCGCTTTTCACGAGAGGTCAGATCTTCTTTTGCATCTCCATAGTGTAGGGTATATGGATAATGTCCATCGGAAGACATCCATTCACCATTGGCTGATACCGTCCATTTGGAGTTTAATTGTTGTTCTAATAGTATGGAGGGATTGACCAGCCCCCATGAACCGGTTTTGAAAGATGCACTTATATTGGTTGTTTTTTCTTTCTCAAAGCGGGGAGTGAGTGTCTGGATATTCAAGATACCTGCTGCTGCAAAGAAGCGGGCGGGCTGGAAAATGTTGTCACTTTGACCATTGCTTAAAGAGAGTTGGTCAACATTATCGAGTGAGAAACGCCCGATGTCGATTTGTCCCGTTTGGCAATCGGTTAGGGTGATCCCGTCATAGCCAACAGCGGTATGTTGTGCTCCCAGGCTTCGTATGGATACTGTTTTTAGTCCGCCAATACCTCCGTAGTCTTTTACGGTCACTCCGGCAAAGTGTTTCACTGCGTCGGATACTTGCAGGGCGTGCAGGTTTTTCAGGGCGTCTTTGGAGAATACTTGCAGGGGAGCGGTAGAACGTACTTCGCGAGTCTGATAGATATCTGATACTGTTATTTCAGGAATAGAATATGTATGTGTCGTATCTACCTTTTGCTGTTGTGCAAAAAGTGGCATGGATAAGAATTGGCAGCAGAATACTGCAAAGATCATTTTCTTAAATGTTCTCTCTTTCATTTATTCCTTATTTCAGTCTGTTGCTATTTAAAAGTGTCCGGGCGAAATCCCTTCGACCGGACACGCATAAATAAACTTGGCAGAGTTTATTCGTTTTAACACACT
>PPYE01171307.1_pt1 | contig 11321 bp, 7 predicted proteins | sample 1559881 | NCBI WGS metagenome assembly PPYE01 (sample SAMN08240022, study PRJNA423297) | Human gut metagenome, whole genome shotgun sequencing project.
GTTAAAATAAGCCCATTTTTATTTATTTTCCACTATTTGGTCTATATACGCAAATCTCTGTATTATAGTGCATTTTAGCAAATTTTCAGTCTCAATAATTTGCATCGTTTTCCGATAATCTCTATTTTTGTATGCAAATCGTATGCACATATATTTGCATACAGACCAAGTAAAGAACCATCAAAAACGGCAGATTATGTACAAGTATTCAAAGGATGGAATTTCGGTGCTGTCGGTACTGGACGCACGCAGGGCGAAGAAAAGCGGCTTGTTCCCCGTGAAGATACAAGTCATACACAACCGCAGGCAGAAATACTATTCCACGGGGCAGGAGCTGTCAAAGGAGGATTGGGCGAACCTTGCGGAAAGCAAGAGCCGCAGGCTCACGGAGGCACGCTCGAACATAGAGAACAGCTTCTCAATCATCAAGGGGCAGGTGGAGGCACTCGCCGAACGTGGAGATTTCGCGTTTGACCTTTTGAGTGTCCGGCTGGGCAGATGCTCCACCGCGACAGTGAACGCCGCGATAAAGGCGAAGACGGAAGAGTTGAAACGTAACGGGCAGGCGGGTACGTACCGCAGCTATCATGCACTGCTGACGGCGGTGGAGGAGTTTGCAGGGAAAGACATTCCGTTTTCTGCCGTCACGGTGGACTGGCTGAACCGCTGCGGTAGATTCTGGACGGGCCAAAAGAAAAGCAAGTCCACGCTCAGCGTCTATTTCAAGATGCTCAAGGCGATAATGAACCGGGCAAAGGCGGACGGCATAATAAAGGAGGCGCACTTCCCGTTCGGCAGGAACAGGTTCGAGATACCCTCAGCCGAAGGCAGGAAGCTGGCACTCACGCTGGAACAGATAAAGAGGCTCGTCACCTATACCGACGGGAGGGAGGAAACCGAGCTTTACCGGGATATGTGGTTCTTCTCCTACCTCTGCAACGGCATCAACTTCCGGGACATGCTCTATCTTACTTACGGAAACATCGTGGACGGTGAAATCTGTTTTGTCAGGGCAAAGACGATGAATACTTCCAAGCAAGTGCGTACCATACGTGCGGTGCTCACCCCCGAGATGCGGAAAATCATGGACCGCTGGGGCAACCCCGACGACGGAAACCCCGGCACGCTCATCTTCAAGTTCGCCACGGGGAAGGAGGACGGCTTCGCCACCAAGCACCTTGTCGATACGGTCATACAGAAATGCAACAAGGTATTGGGCAGGATAGCCGAGGCGGTGGGTCTGCCCCCCGTGACCACGTATTCGGCCCGGCACTCGTTCGCCACCGTGCTCAAGCGCAGCGGGACGAACATCTCCTACATATCCGAAAGTCTGGGGCACTCCAACCTTGCCATAACGGAGAACTACCTTGCCAGTTTCGAGCGGGACGAACGGATGAGGAACGCGCAGTTACTTACCAAATTCGACTGACCATGCCAAGAAAGAAGACCAGAGAGATAAAGATACGGCACCTCAAATGTTTCGGTGCCATATGGGAGGAGCTTTCCGGACATCCCGGGCTTGCCGGATATGAGATAACGGAGGCCGTGATACGCGTGCAGGAGCGGGTACGGCCCACCATAAACAATGTGGAGGCGGTCATCGAACGCATAAGGTTCAGCCACGCCACCCGCAAGTACAAATACCCCGTCATCCTCGGCAGGGAGATGATAGGCCAGAGCGTACTGGCAAAGATGGCGGGCGTGAGCCGCCAGACCATAGCCCGGTGGGAGGAGCTGGGCTTCATATCGCGCTCCGACATCGGGATACCGGGAGAGAAATATTTCGTAATAGAAGAAGTCATTTCCCAACTCGGAAAGTTAAAGGGTGTGAAATAATAGTACATTCCGAATCACTTGACATATGTGTGCAAAACGGTGCCATTGGAGGATTATATCCGCCTATTGCACCGTTTCCCTTTTTACCCGCCCCACGCAGTGTCACCAAAAGTCATGAAACGTCCGTAAAAGTCATATCCGTGTTAAGTTATTTGCGGTTCGATATTCGCTTTCCTTTATTCTTTCTTTGCGCCACAACCGGTTGGAACGGCTGTGACGACAGCCATAGTACAAACACCCAAAAAGAAAGGAAGAAAATGAACCAGATCATTCTTACCACGCCCGAGGAACTCCGGGCAATCGTGAGCGAGAGCGTCTCGCAGACACTGGCAGGGCTCACCCTGCCGAAGGACGAACCCGACAACCTCACGCCGGATGCGGCTGTGGGGGTACTCGAACAGCACGGGTTCCTGATTTCGAAGGCCCGCCTCTACAAGCTGACCGCCAAGGGGAACGTGCCGTTCCGCAAGTACGGAAACAAACTGCTGTTCTCCCGCAGGGAGCTGCTCGTATGGGCCGAAAGCCTCGCAAGACGTGTGAACGACAAGGGCGAGACGGCACTCGCCATCGCCAGAAGCGCAAACCGAAAACTCCGCAGCCATGGAAAGTAACGAGCGCATGGAAGAAGTGACCCGTGAGAACGCCATCATCATCTGGCAGGCCTCACGGCTGAGCATCGGCATGAAATGTGAGAAGGCTCCCGAGATACTGAAGGCGAACGGCACTGTCGTCGGCACGCTGGGCAATTTCAGCGCGTCCATCGGCAAGGCGAAAAGCAAGAAGACGTTCAACGTCTCTGCCATCGTCGCGGCGGCGTTGAAGAACGGCACGGTACTGCTGTACTCGGCGGAACTGCCCAAGGACAAGCGGAAAATCCTCTACGTTGATACCGAACAGAGCCCGTACCATTGTCTCAAGGTGATGGAACGCATCCTGCGCATGGCAGACCTGCCGACCGACCGGGACAGCGAGCACCTCGAATTTCTCGCCCTGCGCAAGTACACCCCGAAAGAACGCATCGCGGCTGTGGAGCAGGCCATCTACAATATCCCGGAACTGGGACTTGTCGTGATAGACGGCATCCGCGACATGGTGTACGACATCAACAGCCCCGGCGAATCCACGCGCATCATCTCCAAGCTGATGCAGTGGACGGACGACCGCCAGATACACATCCACACGATACTGCACCAGAACAAGGGCGACGAGAACGCACGCGGGCACATCGGCACGGAACTGAACAACAAGGCCGAGACGGTGCTGCTGGTGGAGAAGGACAAGGGCGACGCCGACACCAGCCGGGTGTCGGCCATGCACATCCGGGCGATGGACTTCGAGCCGTTCGCCTTCCGCATCAATGACAGGGCACTTCCCGAACTGGTGGAGAACTATGCCCCGCAGGAGAGGAAAGCCGGAAGACCGCAGCAGGAGCCGTTCGACGCGTACAGGCACATCACGGAGCAACAGCACCGCATCGCGCTGGAGGCGGCATTCGCACTGAAAAGCGAATACGGCTACAAGGAGCTGGAGGACGCGCTGATAAATGCCTATGCCGCCGTCGGCGTGAAGTTGAACCACCACAAGGCGGTATCACTCATCACCACGCTGCGCAACAAGCGGATGATAGTGCAGGAGAACGGCAGGAAATACACCTTCATGCCCGACTTCCACTATTAGCCCGGCTGCGGAAAAACGCTTCACTTTATTCACGGTGCCTATATATAAGGGAAAAGCGAAGCGGTGAGCGGACATCACGCAACCGCTTCACTTAATATCCGTATCCTATATATACGAGCATTTAAGTGAAGCCATGTATATGCCGTACCTTATATAAGAAGGTGCGGGCGAAAAACAAAAACAGTCATTCATTCAAACACTCAAACGTATGGACATTCAGACAGCGAAACAAATCGGCATAGCCGAATACCTGCACAGTCTGGGGTACTCGCCCGTAAGACGGCAGGGCGGCAACCTATGGTACAAGTCACCGCTGAGGGAGGAAACCGAGGCCTCGTTCAAGGTGAACACCGAACGTAATCTCTGGTACGACTTTGCCACCGGGAAAGGCGGCAACATCATCGCACTGGCGGCGGAACTCTACGCATCCGACCATGTGCCCTACCTTCTGGAAATGATAGCAAGGCAGGCACCGCACGTGCGCCCCGTCTCCTTCTCTTTTGGCGGGCAGACATTATCACAACCAAGCTTCCGGCAGTTGGAAGTAATGCCGCTTTCTTCCCCCGCCTTATTCTCCTATCTGCGGGAAAGGGGGATAAATACGGAACTGGCAAAAAGAGAATGCAGGGAGGTGCACTATCTGACCGACGGCAAACCCTACTTTGCCGTCGGTTTTCCCAACCGTTCGGGAGGCTACGAGATACGCAACAAGTTCTTCAAGGGCTGCATAGCCCCGAAAGACATCACCCACATACGGCAAACGGAACCGGGGGAAACCTGCTGCCTCTTCGAAGGTTTCATGGACTACCTCTCCTTCCTCACGCTGCGGCAGGAGAGGCATCCCGACCGCCCCGCCCTTGGCGGACAGGACCATATCGTGCTGAACTCGGTTTCCAACTTTTCCAAAGCCCTGCGGCCGTTGGGGGATTATGAGCGGATACACTGCTTCCTTGACAACGACCGCGCCGGGCTGGAAGCCCTGCGCGAAATCCAAAGAGAGTACGGTTCGCGTGTCCGCGACGCATCATATGTGTACAGCGGGTACAAGGACCTGAACGACTACCTGAACGGAAAAAATTGTCACAGCAGGCGAACCCGGTACAGCAGACAAAGCAAGTACAGTGGGTGCAGCAGCCGGGCAAGAAAAAGGGGAAGGGCATCGGAATGTAACCGCACGTATCCCGCAGGCTTTTTGTACAGTGAAAAGCCATAGCTCAATAGGGCGTTTTCTTCACGCAGCGCAAGCGCAGCTAAAAACGCCCTATTGAGGCGAGGGGCCGGCCCCTCTGCACACCCCGTTCGCCGTGAGGCATATCCGCACGGCAGGCGGAATTGTCAAACCTAAAAAGACTTTACAATGGGATATTTCTCACTCGATTTCAGAAAAGCGAAGGGGGCATCCGACAGCCGGATGTCCGACCATATCGAGCGCAGGGTGATAGCACCGAACGTCGATCCCATGCGCACGCACCTGAACCGCGAGCTCGTCCGGATGCCCGAAGGCATCAGGGAGCGTGACGACGCGATTGCCGCCCGCATCAGCAGTGCGGGCATCAGAAGGAAAATCACCCACGACCAGGTACGCGCCATCCGTGTCATGCTCTCAGGAACACATGAGGACATGATGGAAATAGAGAAAGCCGGAAGACTGGACGACTGGTGCCGGGACAGCATGGACTGGCTGTACAGGACCTTCGGGCGGGAGAACGTGGTCTCGGCGGTGCTGCACATGGACGAGCACACGCCGCACATACACGCCACGCTCGTACCGATAGTGACGGGAGAGCGCAGGAAGGCGGGGCAGAAGAAGCCGCAGGAGGGAGGGCGAACCTACCGCAAGAAGGCGAATGCCGCCCGGCTGTGTGCCGACGACGTGCTGAACCGCACCAGACTGATTGCCTACCACGACGACTATGCCAGAGTCATGGTGAAATACGGCCTGCAACGCGGGATAAGAGGTTCGGAAGCCCGGCATGTCTCCACCGCCCAGTATTACCGCGATTTGAGGCGGCAGACGGACGAACTGGAAGAGAACGTGCGACAACTCCAAGCCGAGCAGGAAGAGGCGGAAAAACGGCTGGAAACGGCCAGAAAGGAAATCAACACGCAAAAGCTGGAGGCGGTCAAGATGGAAGCAAAGACTGCCATCATAGCGAAGATGGGTTCTCTTTTGGGCAGTGGGAAAATCAAGGAGCTGGAGGCGGACAACCGCAGCTTGCAAAACGAAATAGCCGCCCGTGAAGAGAGCATAGAGGACTTGCAGGCCAGTCTGCAACGGCAGCGGGCACAGTACGGCAGGGAACTTGCCACGGTGCAGACCGACTACATCCAAAAACTGGAAAGGGAAAAGGAGCGGACGGCATATCTGCAAAAATGGACGGAGCGTGCGTGCGGCTGGTTCCCTCTTTTCGCCGACGCGATGCGCATGGAGAGGTACTGCCGTTCGGCAGGCTTCACGCCCGAGCAGACGGACCGGCTTTTCACGTTCCAGCCGTTGGAGTACAGCGGGAACCTTTACTCCGAGGAACACAAGAGAGCCCTCTCCGTGACGGGTGCCACCGCACAGATGGGAATAGAGCAGGGAGAGAGAGGGAAACGCTTTGTCCTGCGCATCAACGGGAAGAACATCCTCGACTGGTTCAGGGAGCAGTTCGAGAGGCTGCTCCGACGGATACGACCAACGATACAGCAACCGCAACGGAAAAACAAGGGATTCAAACTGTAATGATTATAAATACTTATGTGCCAACATAAAAAATGCAGGAAATATTATTGCGCTTTCTGCATTTTTCATATTTTTGCATTTGAAGAGAGGAAACTCTCTTCAAGACATTTTAGAATTTGAAGAAGCGTTATGCTTATCTTGTGGTTGGGAACCTAGGAAATTCGCAATTGTACACAAGGATAGCATAGTGGTTCTCACGCATATAGCGTGGGCTGCTATAACCATATCCGTGTACAAGGTTTTCCTAGGACCTCCAACCAGAACGTGGCATTGCAGTTCCACGCTTTGTGTTTAATAGAAAACCTTGAGGAGCTGAAAGGTGTACTTAAAAATTAGTTGTATTATGAAAAAAACTTATTTTTTATTTTTGTTGGGATTAATGTCTATTATGGCTTTCGGTTTTAGTGCATGTTCCGATGATGACGAAAAAGGCCCCGAATCTTCATCCGCCTTAATAGGTACTTGGGAAAGAATATCTTGCACTTATCAGTATAAGGAAAACGGAGAGATCGTAGATGAAGGCAAAGATGAAGGTAATGATTTGGTTGGTTTTAAATTGGTTTTCAAAGAAGATGGAACATGTAAGAGTGCTGAATACCATACAGACAAATGGGATTGGTTCGATGAAGGTAAATGGAGTTATAGTAATGGAATAATTACAATAACCGACAACAACGAATCAGAATCGATAAAAGTAAAAACATTAACAGACTCTCAATTAATAATCGAAACAACGGATAAATACACAGAAGACGGAATCTTTTATGAAGATTATGAACTCACAGAGTATCGCAAAATCTAATAGGGATTCATCTATATTTACATCAAGCGATAAGTTTTGTAATTTAACAAATAAAACTCTTCAGGAACCTGAAAGTTATTGGAATATCACAATGAAATATTAAATTCAAAAAGTATGAAACTGAAAAAAATATCTATTTTATTCATACTGTTGCCATTATGCATATTCTTTACAGCTTGCAGCAAAGAGAATGACAACGCCCCGAAACAATCTGAGAACATTATCGATTTTGAGCAGGGAAATATGAATTTTACAGAAGGAGCAGGCGAACAGACATTTTCCTTTACGACAAACACTGCATGGGTAGTAAGCGTAGCTTCCACACGGAACGGGGGAGCCCCCTGGTGCACCGTTGCCCCTACAAGCGGGAATGCAGGTAGCCACACCATAAAGGTCACCACAACTCCAAACGAAACCTATGACGACCGCAGTGTGACAGTCACTTTAAAGGCGGGTACGGAAGTCAAAAGCTTTGTGGTTTCCCAAAAACAGAAGGACGCCCTCCTGCTTACCAATGACAAGTTTGAGGTGGACCAAGCGGGAGGAACTGTCACAGTAGAAGTGAAATCCAATGTCAGCTATACCGCAACTATTGGTGAGGAATGCAAAGACTGGATAAAAGAGAGCAACAGTACCCGGGCATTGTCCACCACGACAAAAAGTTACACTGTTGCCATGAACGAAGACGGTAAAAAACGTGAGGGAAGCATAATCTTTTCAGACGGTTCCTTAACGGAAACGGTACATATCTACCAAGCCGGTGGTTCCATAATCCTTTTGAGCCAGAACGACTGTCATGTAAGCGCTTCAGGGGAAGAGATTACGGTGGAACTGAGGAGCAATTGTGATTATGAGGTCGTCATGCCTTCTGTAGATTGGATAAAGGAAACCATGACACGCGGCATGTCCAGCCACACACTGCATTATACTGTTGCACCCAATGATTCTTATGACGGTAGGAAAGCAGAAATCATATACCGTGACAAGTCCGATAGCAACATAGCTGACACGCTGACTGTCATGCAAGCGCAGAAAGATGCCATCATCATCTCAGAGAAAGAGGTGAAAGTCGGCAGTGAAGGGGGCATAGTTGAAGTGAAAATTGATGCGAATGTGGATTTTGAGATGCAGCTTCCGGATATAGAGTGGATAAGCGAGAGTTCCACCCGTGGATTGTCAACGCATAAAAAGTATTTGAAGATAGCTGAGAATACGGGTGAAACTTCGCGAACAGCAGAAGTTGTTTTCAAGAATACCACCAGCGGGATTGAAGAGGCTTTGACCATCAGCCAGTCCGCTAAGGGAAAGAGGGTGAAGGTTCATGTAGAAAAGGCGGGCACATTGTCTGACTATATTGCAGAATCAGAAAAACTGAATGTTGAGGAACTGGAAGTTTCCGGGAACTTAGGAGGAAAGGACATTGCATTTATCCGTGAAATGGCGGGAACATATAATCACGCCAACACGGAGGGGAAATTGGTTTATTTGGATATGACCGAGGCGAATATCGTAGCGGATGGAGAATATTATCTCCGCAGCTCATCAGGAAAGGAGTATTTGCCAACAGAGAACACCATTGGTGAACGTATGTTTACCAGCCGCGGTTTACAGACGATATTACTGCCTAAAAGTGTCACATCAATAGATGACAATGCTTTTTTCTCATGTCATTCTCTTAACAAAGTGGTTATCTATGATAATAGTGTGAAAACGATAGGAATGGCAGCTTTCGAGTATTGTTCCAGTCTTGCTGACATTATCCTACCAGAAGGTGTGACAACAATAGCGCGCAGTGCTTTTTGGGGTTGTTCCAGTCTTTCCCGTATTGATTTGCCAGAAGGTGTAACAACAATAGGACACAGTGCCTTTTATGGCTGTGAGAAATTGTCAAGTGTCAAGTTGCCCAATAGCCTGACCACCATTGAGGGATTCGCTTTCAGTGGCTGCAATGGACTTACCATTACTATTCCGGACAATGTGGAATCAATGAGCATGCTGACTTTTTCCGACTGTACCGGACTTGATATAACCATACCGGGGCGTTTTTTGACTAAAATAGAAAATCCGATAGGTTCTGACTGCAAAGATGTTCGCGTGACCATCGCAGAAGGAACTACGGTTATTGAAGAATATGCATTTCAGAAACGCCCGGGTATTGTCAGCGTCACGATTCCTGAAAGTGTGACATCGATAGGACATGCGGCTTTTTGGCAGTGCTCGGGACTGACCGATATCATCATTCCCAGCAGTGTAACTGAAATAGGCGATGACGCTTTTAGCGAGTGTACAAATCTTACCAATGTCACACTGCCTGATGGTCTAACTTCCATAGGGGAAGGTGTATTCTATAATTGTACCAAGCTCTCGGAAATAAATATACCGAAAAAAATCACAGCAATAAACAATGCTACATTTAGTGGTTGTGTTTCATTGCGTAACATGATTATTCCCGACAATATCCAGTCAATAGGAGTTCGTGCATTCGAGTATTGCTCCCATCTTACAATAACAATACCCGAAACTGTCACTTCAATAGGCAGCCAGGCTTTCAGGAACAATGCAGACCTTACCATCGCCATGTCCGGAAATCTTTTGGATAATGCTCTTTTCTCTGATTGTGAAAATCTAAGAATAACGTTGTCTGACGGGTCAACGTTTATCAAAGAAAGTGCATTGACCAACTGTAGCGGACTAATAGAGATCCATATTCCCAATAGCGTCTCTTCAATAGGAGCCAATGCATTCCACAATTGTACCAATCTGAAAAATATCATTATTCCTAATAAGGTGACTTCTATCGAGGAAAGAACGTTTATTGACTGCAAGGAACTTGTCAGTGTTGTTATTCCCAATAGTGTGAAATCAATCGGTACCGAGGCTTTTAATGGATGTTCAGCTTTGAAAAGCATTGTTCTTCCCGAAGGAATGACATTGATTAAGAAATGGACTTTTGCCGACTGTAGCTCCCTTGTGGATGTTACTTTGCCGAGCACAATGACCACACTGGAGTACGGTGCTTTTGAGAATTGCACCTCCCTTCGCAGTGTGACCATTCCTAATAGTGTAAATACAGTCGACGCTCCATTTTACGGTTGTTCCAGCCTTTCCGACATCAAAGTACCTGACTATCTGTATGAAACCTCCATTTTTAGTGGAACCGGTATTACCGATATCACTGTTCCGGAAGGTACAACGGTAGTCGGCAGTTTTGCAGACTGCACCAAGCTTGTTAGTATTACATTCCCGGAAGGAATCAAGGCACTTACCGACTTTTCCGGTTGCAGTAGCCTTAGAGCCATAGATATTCCGGACGGAGTGTCGGTCATCGGTCCAGGATTGTTCGAGCATTGTACTAAGCTCACCAAGGTTACCATTCCCAATAGTGTTGTTTCATTAGGATGGTTTGCTTTTCATGAATGCAGTTCTTTAACCCGCATTGTCATCCCTAATCATGTTGCGACAATAAGTGAATTTGCGTTTGCCGACTGCTCTCTTCTCACCAATGTCACATTAGGCAGTGGGGTGACTTCGATAGAAGGTTCTGCATTCCATAATACACCAATAAGACAATTGCGATGCTATGCCGTTGTTCCTCCTAAGTTGCCTGGGGTGGTTAATGGTTCTTTCAGTGCAGATTTGATAAAAGGGGCTACGCTGTATGTTCCTGCCGGAACTGGTATGGCCTATGCTGAATCAGACTGGAAGATATATTTTGAGAATATTGTTGAGATGGAAGAGTAAGCGAACACATGAAAGAAGGTGTGTCGTAATGCACGATGCACCTTCTTTGTGCGTAAAAAAAGAGGTGGGCAATTTTGACACACCTCCTTTGAATTTCTATATCTAAAAGCAAAAAAACAATATCGGGATGATACACTCTAAAAACAGCCCGCTAATTATTACAAAATGATACTGCGTACCCGACTGGTCGGTGCGGTTCTCCCATTATGCGAACAAATTCCGGTAACAAAATGACAAAACGGACACCCCACCGAAGAACAACATTTTTTTCTTTTTTCCTAAACACCTATCAGTAAAGAATAGAGTATTTGTCAAGGGCGAAGGGTAAAATACCGTATGAGCGAAACGAACACAGGAGATTTTGTACCCGGAGAGTGAAACGTTCTCTTACAAATATTTGTTTCTATTTTCTTCTAAACACGCTATGTGTATGCAAATTATATGTTGTATTAATTATATTTTATGTTTGCAAAATCGTTAAAGTTTTGAAAATAAAATAGTTATAAATACAGAAGTAATTTTGATATATTAACAAAAAGA
>PPYE01460714.1_pt1 | contig 11321 bp, 10 predicted proteins | sample 1559881 | NCBI WGS metagenome assembly PPYE01 (sample SAMN08240022, study PRJNA423297) | Human gut metagenome, whole genome shotgun sequencing project.
ATAACCAGCACATCGTGTCCAGGCTTCAGCCAGTTTGCTGCGACCACAGCTGCTAAACGGTCCATGCCCAGTGTTTGAGGCGTTTTATATAAATTAGTGACGGGAACAGGGGTTTCATGACTTAATTCGATGATGTTAAAAGGCAATCTTTCCAGTTGGTGCCGGATCGTATTGCTTAGTGTTATGACAGAAGCTATGATACCTCGTTTCAACGGGTATCGGGAGCAAAGCATCGGGAGGCAATCTAAAGAATGATTGGAGCCACGAAATACTTCAACTAACTCGCCTTTGTCGAATATAGCCAATTTGGCTACTGAGTTTCCTATGTCGATTATTAAATTCACAACTTTGCTTTTTCGGCTGCAAAGTAACGCAAAAAATAAATAGGAATAGCAATAAAAAATGGTATTTGTGAGGAATTAATTAATATTTAGGTGTACTTTTGCATCGGTAAACAGAGAATGGAATTTATGAATAAATTAATTATAGCATTGATATTGTTATTCTTTTTCTTGGGTCAATCGGTTAGAGGTCAGGAAGATAACATAAAGGTAAGTCTGATGACTTGTGCTCCCGGTACGGAAATATATGCTTTGTTCGGGCATACGGCATTGCGCTATGAGGATAAGGCACGTGGAGAGGACTGGGTGTTTAATTATGGTATGTTCAGCTTTAATACTCCCCATTTTATCTATCGTTTTGTCAAAGGAGAAACTGATTATGAATTGGGCGTAACCCGTTATCCTTATTTTGAAGGCAGTTATGCTATGCGTGGTTCCTCTGTTTATCAGCAGACATTGAATTTGACTATTTCGGAAAAACAGGAGCTCAGAAGATTGCTGGAAGAGAATTATCTGCCGGAGAATAGGGTTTACCGTTATAACTTTTTCTATGATAATTGCACTACCCGTGCGCGTGATGTAATAGAAAGGTGTATTGAAGGGAAGGTTGTTTATTCTGAAGGAAAGGAGGGACTCTCTTTTCGGGATATTGTCCATCAATATACTAAAGGACACAAATGGGATGAACTGGGCATTGATATGTGTTTGGGCAGTGAAGCTGATAAGCCTATTGATGCGCGTAAGCAGATGTTCGCCCCTTTTTATTTGCTGGAAGCGGCAAAAAAAGCGACTATAGTAGTAGGTGACAGCGTGCGTCCTTTGATTCTGCATGAAAAAAAGGTGGTGGATGCAGAACCGGAGAATGTTGGTGACGGTTTTCCATTGTCACCCCTGGCGTGTGTCTTTATTTTAATAGGAATTACTTGTTTTGTAGGATGGTTGCAGTTTAAAACCAGGAAAATAATCTGGATTTGGAATTTGCTTCTTTTTGGTGTACAAGGGTTAGCGGGGTGTGTCATTACTTTCCTGGTCTTTTTTTCTACTCATCCTACGGTAGGGTCCAATTGGCTTATCCTTTTATTGAATCCTATCCCTTTAATTTACCTTCCGATCATGGTTTGTCGAGCTATAAAAGGTAAAAAAGACCTCTATCATACAATAAATGTAGTGTATTTAACACTTTTTATAATGATAATGCCGTTTGTACAGCAAAAATTCAATGTAACGGTATTACCTTTGGCACTGTGTTTGTTGATATGTTCTGCAAACCACGTTTTATTATATTACAGACAAAACAATAAATGAAAGGACGCATCTTAACTTCTCTTTTGACTGTTATCGCATTAACAGGGTTGCAGGCACAGAACATTCCTGCGGTTCCCAGGTTGGTGGTCGGATTGACTATTGACCAGTTGCGGACTGATTATATAGAGGCTTTTTCGGCTTTATACGGTGAACGTGGTTTCAAGCGGTTGTGGAGAGAAGGACGGATTTATCGGAATGCCGAATATGACTTTATTAATGTGGATAAGTCATCAGCTGTAGCGGCCATTTATTCTGGCACTACACCTTATACCAACGGAATCGTGGGGGATAACTGGATGGACCGCAGTACTCTGCGAGTCCTTAATTGTGTGGACGATGCTGATTTTATGGGTATTTACACTTCAGAGTCCACTTCTCCGCAGAAAATGAAGGTGTCGACTTTGACAGATGAGTTGGTAATAGCCACACAAGGAATAGCTGAAGTTTATTCTATCGCTCCTACACGTGAAATGGCGGTGTTGGCTGCCGGTCATGCTTCGAAAGGTGCATTCTGGTTGAATGATGAAACAGGAAAATGGAGTGGCAGTACATATTATGGTACATTTCCTGCATGGGTGACTACTTATAATGACCGTGAAGGATTGGATTTCCGTATCGGCAATATGTCGTGGGAGCCTTATTTGCCTGTGACTGTCTATAAATATTTGACTAGCGAGAACAAACAAGTTACGTTCAAGCATAATTTCGATGACGAGCGGAAAAATAAATACCGTAAATTGAAAACAAGCCCTTATGCTAATGATGAGGTAAACCGTTTGGTTAATGCTTGTTTTAGTAATACTTCCATTGGAAAGGATGCTGTTCCGGACTTTTTGTCACTGGCATATTATGCCGGGAATTATGATCATAAGGCTCCTGCAGAACTCCCGATGGAAATGCAGGATACCTATGTACGTCTGGACAACAGTATTGCTGAATTATTGGAATTGATAGACCGGAAGGTTGGTTTGAACAATACTTTATTCTTTATAACCTCTACAGGATATGCTGACGCTGATCCTGTTGATTCTCCTCAATATAAAATACCGGGTGGAGAATTCCATATTGAACGTTGTTCTGCTCTGTTGAACCTTTATTTGGCAGCTATTTACGGTGAAGGACAATGGGTGGAGGCGCATTTTGAGCAGCAAATATACTTGAATCATAAGCTGATAGAGCAGAAACAACTGAATATATCCGAGATATTAAATCGTGCGGCAGAATTCTTGGTACAGTTCAGCGGAGTGAAAGATGTGTATTCTTCACAACGTTTGCAATTGGGAGCGTGGACTCCTACCATTGATAAAATCGTTCTGGCACCAATGACAGACATCAGAAAATAATATTAAGGAGAGAAGTGCAAATAAATCAGCATTTTATTGTAACTTTGCACTTTCAAAAGTAATCAAATTAGAAAATAATAAAAACAAAAAATACAATGGGATTTAATGAATTTATTGGCAAATTGTTTGGAAATAAGGCCACTCGTGACATGAAAGAAATCAAGCCATGGGTTGATAAAATAAAGGCTGTTTATCCGGAAATTGCCAAATTGAGCAATGACGAGCTTCGTGCAAAAACAGTAGAATTAAAGAAGTACATTTCTGATTCGGCTGCTGAGGAACAAAAGAAGATAGAAGAATTGAAAGGTACTATCGAAACTACAGAACTGGAAGATCGTGAGGGCATCTTCGCGCAGATAGACAAACTGGAAAAAGAAGTGCTGGAAAAATATGAAAAAGCACTGGATGATGTACTTCCGCAGGCTTTTGCCATTGTAAAAGACACTGCACGCCGTTTCCGGTAATGGCGTACATGTAGTTACTGTTAATGATTACTTGTCAAAACGTGACTCGGAATGGATGGGGCCATTGTATCAGTTCCATGGATTGAGTGTGGACTGTATTGATAAACACCAGCCCAATTCTGATGCACGCCGCAGAGCTTATATGGCCGATATCACTTTCGGTACGAATAATGAATTCGGTTTCGATTACTTGCGTGACAATATGGCTGTCAGTCCAAAAGACTTGGTGCAGCGTAAACATAATTATGCTATTGTCGATGAGGTGGACTCTGTATTGATTGACGATGCTCGTACTCCGTTGATTATTTCTGGTCCTGTTCCTAAAGGTGAGGATCAGTTGTTTGAGCAACTCCGTCCTTTGGTAGAGCGTCTGTTTGAAGCTCAGAAAAAGTTGGCTACCCAATATTTGGCCGATGCCAAACGCTTGATTGCATCGGATGACAAGAAAGATCAGGAAGAGGGATTTTTGGCATTGTTCCGTAGTCATAAGGCACTGCCCAAAAATAAGCCGTTAATCAAGTTCCTAAGTGAACAAGGTATTAAGGCAGGTATGCTGAAGACTGCTACCCAGACCTTTGCTACCATCACTTTACAGAACTATTTCCGTATGTATCATAAATTGTCGGGTATGACCGGTACAGCGGAAACGGAAGCGGGAGAACTTTGGGATATTTATAAATTGGATGTCGTTGTTATTCCGACGAATCGTCCTATTGCCCGTAAAGATATGAATGATCGCGTTTATAAGACAAAACGTGAGAAGTATAAAGCTGTCATCGAAGAGATTGAAGAAATGGTAAAAGAAGGACGTCCTGTTCTGGTAGGTACCACTTCGGTGGAAATCTCTGAAATGTTGAGCAAAATGCTTGCAATGCGCAAGATTGAGCATAATGTGTTGAATGCGAAACTGCATCAAAGAGAGGCGGATATTGTGGCACAGGCAGGTCAGAAGAGTATCGTGACTATTGCTACCAACATGGCAGGTCGTGGTACCGACATTAAGCTGAGTCCGGAAGTGAAAGCTGCGGGCGGTTTGGCTATTATCGGTACGGAACGTCATGAAAGTCGCCGCGTGGACCGTCAGTTGCGTGGTCGTGCCGGTCGTCAAGGGGAAACAAACAGCGTGTGGCTGTTTATACCAAACGTCGTCATGCCTTGATGGGTGAGCGTATCGGTATGGATATCGTGAATATGATTTGGGATCGTTGCGCTTATGCTGTAGAATTGGGCGACTTTGATAATGTGAAGATGGAAATATTGCAGACATTGGCAATGGAAGTACCATTCACAGAAGAGGAGTACAACAAGATGAGAAAAGAAGATCTTGCTGAGAAAACCTTTGAAGCGGCAATGAACAACTTCAAGCGCAAGACAGACCGTATGGCCCAGATTGCCAATCCCGTTATCAAACAGGTATATGAGATGCAAGGACATATGTACGAAAACATCATGATTCCTATTACGGATGGCAAACGCTTGTATAATATCTCTGTCAACTTGAAGGCGGCTTATGAAACAGAAGGCAAGGAGATTGTGAAGTCATTTGAGAAGGCGATTCTGCTTCATACTATTGATGATGCATGGAAAGAAAACCTGCGTGAACTGGATGAACTGAAACATTCTGTACAGAATGCTAGCTATGAGCAGAAAGATCCGCTGCTGATCTTTAAGTTGGAATCTGTCAATTTGTTTGACAACATGGTAAATAAGATCAATAACAATACCATTTCTGTATTGATGCGTGGACAAATCCCGGTTCAAGAACCGGAACAAGTTCGTGAAGCTGCTCCCGAACCGCAGGCTCCTCGTCAACAGTATAGAGAGGAAAAGCAGGATTTAAGTGATCCTCACCAGCAAGCTGCTGCCGAACATGACACCCGCGAGGTAAAGCGTGAGCCGGTTCGTGCGGAAAAGACAGTGGGTCGTAACGATCCTTGTCCTTGCGGAAGCGGTAAGAAATATAAGAACTGTCACGGGCAAAATGCGTGATAAATAACGATTATTATAGAAACGTTCGGGTAGAATTTACTACCCGGACGTTTTTTTTATTCCTTTTAACTTACTTCTTACATAAATAAGCGTATTTTTGTTCCCTAAGAAAAAATGATAATATGAAAAGATCCGCCTCATTAATAATTCTAGTTGCCGGGACACTTTTTGCTTCCTGCAGCAGTTTGCAGACCATATCTTTTGACCAGTTACAGGCAGCCGATGTCAGTTTTCCGGATGCTGTGAGAAAAGTGGCTGTGATAAACAATATGCCTGTACTGAAAACTAAAGATAATCATGAAATACTGAGCAGCGAATTGGAAGGCGATGGTAAAGTGGCATCCGAAGCTTTGGCAGAGAATATTGCCAATGTGAATTATTTCGATCAGGTCATTATCTGTGATTCTGTATTCCGGGCACAGGATAAAGTGCCACGGGTTAATGTCATTCTGACTAAAGAGGAAGTACGGAAACTGAGCGAGGACTTGGGAGTGGATATGATATTGTCTTTTGATCGTATTCATATTCAGACTAAGCCCGGCGTACTGTTCTATCCGGATTTTCCTATGCCTATAGATGCTGTAGATGGAATTATATCTCCGATTGTTAGAGTATATATTCCCAATCGTGATAAACCTTTGTTTGTAGTTGCCAAGCAAGATACCATTTCCTGGGAAATAGAACCAGCTCTTTCTGACCGGAAGATAGTAAAAGAAGCTTCGGAATATGCCGCTTCTATTCCAGTAGAACATCTGTTGCCACATTGGGATGAGGTGGCTCGTTTTTATTACGATGGCGGGAATATTGAAATGCGCGATGCCGGTGTATATCTTCGTGAGAACAATTGGGATGAAGCGTATAGTCAGTGGAAGATAGCCTATGAGAAGAGAAAAGGCCAGCAAAAGATGAAAGCGGCTTTTAATATTGCACTATATTATGAAATAAAGGATAATGTAGAACAGGCCAAGGAATGGTTGGGTAAAGCGAAGAATTTGGTGAAATCAGGCAGCAGGGATGAACAATTGATAGCCTTTTATTCATTGGAGTTAGAGAAAAGAGAGAGTAAGCTATCCCAATTGAGAATACAAATGAAACGTTTTGATGATAATTTTTAGAGAATAAGTGTTGAGAGAAAGATTTTTTTTGTACTTTTGGATATAAATAATATATAAAATTGATTTTGGTATGAAACTCAGTGCACAGTCACATGCTTCTATTGCGTCTTCGCTTCGGGAAGCGGTTGATAAATATATAGCGGATGGAGAGAGAACGGTAGTCACCGATATCCATTTGCAACCTAAGCAGGACAGTGGTGAATTAGTTATTTTTAATGATGATGACGAAGAATTGTCACGTACCATAATTGAAGAGTGGGTGGATTATAGTGAAGATGATTTTTATACAATAGTAGAGCGTATACTTCGTGGGGAGATCAACGCATTGAAAGATACGGGAGTTTTGGATAAGTTAGCTATAATGAAGCCTTATTCTTTTGTTTTGGTTGATGAGGATAGGGAAACTGTAACCGAACTTTTATTGATAGATGATGAAGACACTTTATTGCTGAATGATGAACTTTTAAAGGGGTTGGATGAAGAATTGGATGCATTTTTAAAAGACTTGCTTGAAAAATAGATAAAATAATAGGAGCATCGGGATAGTAAAGTTTCCGATGCTTTTTTATATCATAGGTGAGGAAAATGTTTTTTCAAGAGTGGCGTTTAAAATATTGTTTTCTCATCCATCGGTCAAAAACCATGAATAAGGGTATAGTTATGATGAATAGCAGATAAATGAGAGGAATTTGTATTTTTAAAACATGACTGCCAGCAAGAAATGCATGATACATAGTTTCCTTAATGTGGTTCTTCTGCATCCAGTTTCTTGATGGCCTTATTGAGCTTTCCTACCCGTTCCCCGCTTTCATCATTCAGGGCATCGTCTATTTGCTGGTCGGATATATTCATTAACATGGCACTGTCCATAACAATTAACTCTTGCTTTCTTTTTCTGGTTGCCGATATGGCGGTGTTATATGCAATGCGGTATATCCATGTAGAGAAACTACTCTCTGCTTTAAACGACGAAAGATGTTCAAAGGCTTTCAAGAACGTATCCTGGGTCAACTCTTCCGCATCCTCCTGATTCTCCACGATGCGTATAATCAAGATAAATACTTGCTGACTGTATTTATCCAAGAAGTATTCGTAGAGAGAAGTTTCTCCTTTTAATATCCTATGAATAATATGTGTTTCGTCGTTTTCCATTTTGTCTATTAGACGCAGGGCTGGGAGAGAGGTTACATAAAAAGAGAAAATATTTTTTTCTTTCTCAAAAGTGTAACCTCTTTGGCTACGCAGCGTCTAATGAATACAAAGGAACAAAATTAATAACTTAAATACGAATAAATTATGGGTTACATTACCGGTTGGATTGTTGTAGGTATCATTACATTAGGAATCTACAAATTATTTGAACTTTTTGTTGGTAAGAAAGAGCGTCTTACTATGATAGAAAAATTGGGAGACAAGTTAGATCCTTCCATGTTGGGGAACAGGCTTAGCCTGCCTCTTCCTGTAGGAACTCCTTTCATGTCATCTTCTCCGATTTCTTTTTCGGCCTTGAAATTTGGCTGTTTGTTGCTGGGTATGGGACTAGGGTTGTTGACTGGTTATATTATTTGTGCAACCACGGTTCCCGATTATTTCACAGAGCGTAATTGGCGCATGAGCGAGTTAACTTCATTGATTTATGGTGCAAATGTCTTGCTTTTTGGTGGTTTGGGCTTGGTAGTTGCTTTTATAGTAGAATTGAAAATTTCTCAGAAAAACAGGAAAGATCATACCCGTTGAATAATGAAAGACAATTAGAAAAAAGAAAGAGATGTGTCAAAATTTGAAGTAATTATCAAAACTATCCGAGCTTTGCAGCAAGACAATAGCAGAATTACTTTTGACACATCTCTTTATTAAAAAAGAAGTGATGACCGCTTTACATAGAATGTTGCAATCTCTGTAAAGCGGTATATTTTTTTATTTTTTCAAAGCAGCAATACTTTCTTTTAAAGAAGCTATTTTGCTTTCTGCATCAGCCTGTTTCTTGCGTTCCATATCAATAACATTGGCTGGTGCTTTGCTGACAAATTTTTCATTGCTTAATTTTTTCAATACACTTTGCAAAAAGCCTTCCTGATATTTTAAATCAGCCTCCAGTTTTGCCAGTTCTTCTTCTGTGTTGATTAAATTGCCCAATGGTATGGCATATTCAGTGGTACCTACCATAAATGAGCCGGAGCCGTCAACTTTATTCTCTACGGCTTCGATAGAAGAGAGGTTACACAATTTAGTAATAACAGGATTGAATGTAGCTACTGGATTTACACCTACTACTTGCAACTCCAAAGTTTCTTTCTGTGCAATGTTTTTCTGTAAACGAATAGTACGGATACCACCGATTACTTCTTTCACTACTTCAAATTCTTTGACGATAATCTCATTACAAGCAGTCGGAATGTTCAATTGCTGGACCATCAGGCTTTCCCCTTCTTTGCGGTCATATATATGTTGCCATAACTCTTCGGTAATGAAAGGCATGAACGGATGCAGCAACTTCAGCAAGTTATCAAAGAAGCCTAAAGTTTTTTCATAGGTCGCTTTGTCAATGGGTTGTCCGTATGCCGGCTTGATCATTTCCAGATACCAGCTTGAGAATTCGTCCCAGAATAATTTGTATACAGCCATCAGTGCTTCGCTCAAACGATATTTGCCGAATAAGTCAGCTACTTCTGCAGCTGTTTTTGCCAACATGGATTCAAACCATTCAGTGGCCAGTCTTGCATATTCGGGCTGTGCAATATCGGCAACTTCCCAACCTTTCACCAAGCGGAATGCATTCCATATTTTGTTATTGAAGTTACGTCCTTGTTCACATAACGCATCATCAAATAAAATATCGTTTCCTGCGGGAGCGGCAAGCATCATACCCATTCGCACGCCATCGGCACCATACTTGTCAATTAGTTCCAACGGGTCGGGTGAATTTAACCGCCTTCAGGCAGAAAGTATGCCGGAATGCGATGTCCCCACCAAAGCTGGCGGCTGATACACCAGTCTTTGATATTTTCCAGCCAGTTTTTGTAGGTGTTCTTGTATTTGGCAGGATAGAATTTCAGTTCATCATTCATTACAGGAGGCAATGCCATGTCTGCAAAATGTTGCATCTTCAAGAACCACTGCATGGACAGTTTCGGTTCGATGGCTACATTGGTACGTTCCGAGAAACCTACCTTATTAGTATAAGCTTCTACCTTTTCCAGCAATCCGGCAGCTTGCAAGTCTTGTTCAATCTGTTTACGTACATCAAAACGGTCCATACCTACATACAGTCCGGCAGCTTCGCTCAGTGTTCCGTTATCATTGAAGATATCAATGCTGGGCAAGTTATATTTTTCGCCAAGCATATAGTCATTCACATCATGGGCGGGTGTTACTTTCAGACATCCTGTACCAAATTCAATGTCTACGTAGTCGTCTTCGATAACCGGAATGATACGGTTTACCAGTGGTACAATTACCTTTTTGCCTTTCAGCCATTGGTTTTTCGGGTCATTGGGATTGATACACATGGCAGTATCTCCCATAATTGTTTCGGGACGAGTGGTAGCAACTACCGCATAGCGTCCTTCAGCATCACCTTCTACTTTGTAACGGAGATAATACAGTTTGCTGTGTTCTTCCTTATAAATAACTTCTTCATCACTGAGAGCTGTCAGTGCTTTTGGGTCCCAGTTTACCATGCGTACACCGCGATAGATCAAACCTTTGTTGTAAAGGTCTACGAATACTTTGATGACACTTTCGCTACGTTCTTCGTCCATGGTGAATGCTGTACGGTCCCAATCGCAGGATGCACCTAGTTTGCGCAGCTGTTTCAGGATAATACCTCCATGTTCTTCTGTCCACGCCCAGGCATGTTTCAGGAATTCGTCACGGCTAAGGTCAGTTTTCTTTATACCTTGTCCGGCCAGTTTGTTCACCACTTTGGCTTCTGTGGCAATGGAAGCATGGTCGGTTCCCGGCACCCAGCAGGCATTCTTGCCTTCCATGCGGGCACGGCGTACTAATATATCCTGAATGGTATTGTTTAGCATGTGTCCCATATGGAGTACTCCGGTTACGTTGGGTGGTGGAATGACGACTGTGTAAGGTTCACGTCCGTCGGGTTTTGAACTAAAGAGTTTGTTGTCCAGCCAATACTGATACCATTTTCCTTCCACGTCAGCGGGATTGTACTTACTTGCTAATTCCATTTTATATTTTATTTATTTAATTGATTATCGCATAATTGAGTGCAAAATTAATAAAAGTCGTTGGATTATTATGTACTTTTGCACTACAAAATGATATTAATAAACTGATTATGCATACAAGAAAAGAACAAATGGAAGCATTTGGCCGCTTCCTCGATATTTTAGACGAGTTGCGAGAGAAGTGTCCTTGGGATCGGAAACAGACGAATGAAAGTCTGCGTCCTAATACGATTGAAGAAACTTACGAACTTTGTGATGCTTTGATGAAGGATGACAAGAAGGATATCTGTAAAGAGTTGGGTGATGTGTTGTTGCATGTGGCCTTTTATGCAAAGATAGGTAGTGAAACAGGAGATTTTGATATCAAGGATGTGTGTGACTGTCTTTGTGAGAAGCTGATTTTCCGTCATCCTCATGTTTTTGGCGAAGTGAAAGCCGAGACTGCCGAGAAGGTGACTGAAAATTGGGAACAGTTGAAGATGAAGGAAAAGGATGGTAACAAAATGGTTTTGAGTGGAGTACCTTCTGCTTTACCTTCGCTAATCAAGGCATACCGCATTCAGGATAAGGC
>PPYE01433866.1_pt1 | contig 11320 bp, 9 predicted proteins | sample 1559881 | NCBI WGS metagenome assembly PPYE01 (sample SAMN08240022, study PRJNA423297) | Human gut metagenome, whole genome shotgun sequencing project.
AACAAAATATCCGGTCCGTGCAGACCGATATCAAATAATTCTCTGTTTGTCTCCATTGCCGTCCGGATTCTTCTCGGAAGTGCATCCAGAACATCTTTTCCAAATCGATAATGTGTATACGTTGTCGGCATATGCTCTCCCCTTTCTTCAATCAAAACTCCCGCTGCTTTTGTTTTTTCAAAACCTATTTTATATCTTATCACAATTTTCCAGAAAATAAACGAAAAATCCAAATCTGTTACAAGTTTCCCCTTGACTTTTTATCAGATTCTCCTATATTATAAGTAGAACGGTGATAAACCGTATGATTCAGGGCTTGTACTGGTTTCGACAGGGGTCTTGAAGATGGAGAAGCTATCCGCAGGCAGATGCGTCAAATCGCAAACTTAAAATTAAACGCAGATGAAAATTACGCGTTAGCAGCCTAGTTGCTGCTTGTCAGCCTTAAGGCACTCACACCTTGAGAATCTGGCATCGACTTTTGTGAGAAACGATGGCAGCAAAGCTTTGAGCTGTCAGGCGTATCATGAAGCTACCGAAGTTGTAAGGATGTCCGTTTTCGTGCAGCCGGGGGAATCAAAAAGAACTGACTATGATAGTAGAAGTACATGGGATAGGCTTTTGGACGCGGGTTCGACTCCCGCCAGGTCCATTTATCGCACGTTCCCTTTTTACTATTTATTCATACTTTTCTTAACCACAATTTTTTATCACCACTGTGTCAGTTCTCTTACAAAATCATCGGCCGGATGCTCCTGTATTTCCCGGGGTGTACCAAGCTGTGCGATCCGCCCCTTTTCCATTACAAGCACGCGATCTCCCAATTTCATCGCTTCTTGAATATCGTGTGTAATAAATACGATTGTCATATGAAGCTGCTTTTGCAAAGACAGCATTTCATTTTGCATTGCCCGTTTTGTGATTTCATCCAAAGCTCCAAAGGGCTCATCCATTAATAAAATCTTTGCGTCTGCCGCAAGTGCTCTTGCAATGCCCACTCTCTGCTGCTGTCCTCCGGAAAGCTCCAACGGATAGCGATCTGCCATCTCTTCCGGAAGCCCTACTGTCTTTAGCAGACGCACCGCAAGTCTTCTGTTTTCGAGCTTGTCTTTCTTTCCGCTGATCACCGGAACATATGTAATATTCTCTGACACAGTCATATGCGGGAACAATCCTTTGTTCTGGATCACATATCCGATACTTCTGCGAAGAGTGATCAAGTCTGTCTCTGCCACATTCTTTTCTTGCACCAGTACCCTTCCGGAATCTGGAGTGTGAAGGCCGTTGATCATACGAAGCATGGTTGTCTTTCCACATCCGGAACGACCGATCACCGTCAAAAACTCCCCTTCCGGTATTTCCAGATTAAAATCTATAAGCACCTGTTCGTTTCCAAAACTTTTGTTTACATGTTCAAATCGAATCATTTCTATTCTTATCCTCTGTCTTGACTCTATTTCTTTAACAGTCCTTCTGCAAGCAGAAACTCTTTTGCTACTTCTGCTTCATCTTTTCCCTCTTCTTCTACCTGATAATTCAATTCTGCCATTTTTTCATCTGTCAGAATTCCATCCATCAGCTCAAGAGTTTCTTCCAGTTTTGGATATTTTTCCAAAGCATCTTTTCTGACCACTGTAGAACAATAGTAGTTGGTCTGATAATTCTTATCATCTTTTAATACCTTTACATCGTCCCTGCTGATCTGTGCATCTGTAGTATACCCGTTTGTCACGTCAATATCTCCCTTTTTCAGGGCTTCATATTTTAATCCAATATCAATATCCTTTACGGCTTTAAAATTCAAACCATACGCTTTGGAAAGTCCCGGGAATCCGTCTGCACGTTCAATATAATCCGGATTACCGCCGAATACCAATTGATCTGACACTTTTGCAAGATCGGAACAGGTCTCCAACTGATACTGATCCGCAGCTTCCTTTGTTGTCACCACTGCATAGGTATTGTTAAATCCGTATAGACCAATCCATGTCATATCAAACTCTTTTTCATACTCTTCCTGAAGCTTGCTTAACATTTCTTCATCACTGACTTCTCCCGCTTCATGTCCAAGTACCATGATCCACCCACTGGAGGTATATTCCGGATACAGATCAAACTCTCTCTTTTCCATCGCCGGCTGGATATTGCTTGTACCACCACCGATTCCCTTGGTAAGCTCCACTTCATACCCTGTCTGTTCCTCGATCAGCTGTGTCAGCATCTCTCCTAAGATATACTGCTCTGTCATCGGTTTTGTCGCAATTTTAATCGGTTCTTCTTTCTCTTTTGCGCATCCCGCAATCCCAACTACCATGGCACCTGCCAATAAAACTGCTGCTATCTTTTTTACTTTCATATACTGTTTCCTTTCTTCATTCGTTTTTCTAATATACCCAGTAAAAAATCACAGATCAACGCGATCAATGCAATCAGAAAACTGCCGCAAAACGTCATTGCTGTATCATAAATCGTAATTCCTCTGTAAATCGCAACCCCCAGACCACCGGCTCCGATAAACGATGCGATGGCCGCAACAGAAATTGTCATTACGACCATATTTCTGACACCTGCTATGATCACGCCCATTGCCAACGGCAGTTTGATCTTCCACATGATCTGCATCCTGGTACTTCCCATCGCCTCTGCTGCCAGAATGATTTCTTCACTGACCCCTTTGATTCCTGCATAGGTATTTCTCACCATAGGCATGATCCCGTAAATCGTCAACGCTGCAACCGCCGTTGTATTTCCGATTCCCAAAAACGGAATCAGCATTCCCAAAAGCGAAATCGAAGGTATGGTATAAAATACATTGGCAACTCCCAGAACCGGCCCCGCTGCTTTTTCATGCTCTGAAATCCAGATACCAAGCAGCAGCCCAATGCTGCCCGCACACAGAATTGCTACCAGTGACAATCCAATATGCGCTGCGATCAACTCTAAAAACCAGTCTTTTCTTTCCACATACAACTGGATAACTTCTTTCAAAAAACTCACTTGTGCTTCTCCTTTGTATTATTTCTCTCGGCAGATAGATATTGCTATTATAAAGCAGGACCCGGAATTTTTCCACAAATAATTTTGGCACAGGAAAATCCTGTGCCAAAATCACCTCACATCTTTTATTAAATATCTTTTGCAATCTCATATGCTGCCCAAATTGCATCCATCACATTGGTCGGCCGTTTTGCATCTCCGATCAGATAAACATGATCTCATGTTTCATTTCCATTCCCTGCCGTCCGGAATTTCACCACTACGCCTTAAGAATCTTTTCTACCGTTTTTGCAACTCCGTCTTCATCATTTGAATATTCTGTTACTCGATACGCAAATTGTTTTAAAGCATCAACCCCATTTATCATTGCATAAGAACATGGAAATTCCTGAAACATAGATATATCATTTTCACCATCTCCAAACACGACTACTTCTTCTGGTAAAAATCCAAAATGCTTCATCGCTTGCTTCAACATAATTCCTTTTTTTGCTTTTTGAGAGGTCACTTCCATATTATTTTCAAAAGAGGAAAGAACAGACAAGCCACTAGCGTCATAAATTTGTTGCTTTATTCTTCTGATTTTAGGAATATCATCACAGAAAACCAATATTTTACGAATATTATGTTTTTCTTCAAATAATTTCTCGTATCCATCCTCCAAATAATCCGAATACTCTGCTAATTCCATCGTAGTTGTATAATCTCCCCGATCTGTATTGATTTCAAATCCAAGATTTTCACGATGAAGCTTTTCACATACAAACCTTGCTAAATCCGTATCTATATTTTCAGACTTAATCAAATTTCCATTTGTATCTCGAAATTCAGCCCCGTTCATTAATATATAATCGCAGCTAAGACCGTAATTCTCCATAATTAGTCGGGCACCTCTATCTGATCTTCCTGTTACAGTCACCCAACGTATTCCGCTGGCCTGTGCTTCTTTTATAATTTTAATCGTATATTCTGAGATAGACCAATCCTTTCGCAATAGTGTTCCATCCAGATCACTTGCAATCATTCGAATCATCTGCTTTACTCCTTCTGCATATCTTGTAGCAAATACTCTTGAATGTCCTTTAAGTTTTCCTCATTCATTAGATAATCCACATATATTACTTTTGTTTTTTTCGATAAATTTACATTATAAACACGAGCAGTAGAAATTAATAAATCAACTGGGAGTGGATTTAATCTGTACTCTGCCAGCGACATTTTATTCAAAATCTCAATCCTATCTCCGCAATAATCATTAATACGACGCATCATATTGTCTGCAATACTTTCTCCGATATCACACAAAACAACTGCTTTCAATCGTCTTTCATAATATGCACGCAGGTAAATTGCAATGTAACACAATTCATGAATATTTGCCTTTATATGATATTTTTCTTCCAGTATTTTATTCAATTCATCTGCTGCTTCAACATCCCTTTCATAAGAATTCAAAATATCTTCCAACACTGGATTGGTCTCAAAATACCCTTGTTGAATACGCTTTATCATCTTCATGATATGTACAGACAATCTTGATAGCAGCTCTGGATTATTCTGATAATCCGTGTGAAATCTTCTATCAACTCTGTCTAAAAATCCATCTGTAATTAAAAGATATTCCTCTGGTATATGATAATCTTTTCCTAATACATATAGCACTCTTTTTGCACTGAGACATTCTTCAAGAAACAATTGATCCCGACCCCCTACATGATATCCCATTTCGCAAAGAACCGCGCATATCGATTCGACACATGCATTCTCACAGCTGATATCATCCATCTGTTCTTCAAGAACAAACTGTTTATCAGTTCTCATCAAACTGATAAAAATATCAAGAGCAAATCCTTCTATTGCTTTATCAATCAATCGATACCCGTGTTCTGAGAGAATTTGGGGCAATTGATGATACAGCAAAATATAATCCTCATACTTCTCGCTGCCGAACAAAAAAGTAATCACACGCTCCATTAGGATTGAGCCATAAGTCCGATAATTTAAAATTTCTGCCAGGGCATGTCTCTTAATTCTTTCATTTCCACTAATCCACATTCCTTTTTTCCCGGACTCTAGAAAAAGTCCATGATACCACCTGATCGTATCTTGAATCTGTTTCTTTGTCTGCAGCATTGCCGTTTTTGATACATAAAGCTTTTCTGCCAATTTTTGAATAGATACCGGTTCGTTTAAAAAGAAAAGCCAGGAAATTCCAAACAAAAATCTTTCATCCGGTGTTTCTGGAAAGATCACTCTTTTGCTTTCTTCAATGATCGCATCCAGAACTTTCTGAACTTGAGCACGATCTTCTTGCTTCACATAATATCCTCCTGTGCTGGATGAATGAATGAAAACATTTTCTTGTTGAAGAAACTTATTTGCCTCTTTTATTTCTGCTCTTAGTGTTCTTTGACTGATTTTCAATTTATCCATCAGTTCTACCGAAGACATTTTTTCATGTCCTACGAGCGTCCTTATAATTTTAATCGTTCTGTTGTACATTTTGTTCTCCATCATGTCTACTCGACAATCAGATCACATTCCTCCACATACTGACTGTCCGTTCCTACCATGATTTTATAGTGTCCAGCATCTTTTGTCCACCCAATATTTGGAATCCAATAATCCCAGCTTTTCTTTTCTAAAGGAATATTTATACTCACGCTTTCTCCTGCACGGATCATCACCTTTTGATATGCAGCCAATTCTTTGACCGGTCTTGCCACTTTGGATTTCATTTTGTGAATGTATACCTGGATTACTGCTTTTCCTGCCCTATTTCCTGTGTTTGTCACTTTAATCGGCACGGAATATGCTCCATCATCTAATTTCTGTATTTCTCCATCAAATACTACAACAAAGTTCGTGTAACTAAGCCCATATCCAAATTGATACAAGGGTTCATTTGGAATATTCAGATACTGAGATTTATATCTTGGCTCCTGCTCCAGCAGTTCCTTCGGACGCCCAGTATTTCCCATATTATAATATACCGGAATCTGCCCACTTCCATATGGAAAACTCATTGTCAAATGTCCCGATGGATTCACTGTTCCAAACAGCAAATCTGCTGCCGCATTTCCTCCCTCTGTTCCTGGAAACCACATTTCAATAATTGCGTCTGAATAGGGCACAATTGACCGCAAATCTAATGGACGTCCATTGAATAGTAATACAACCGTCTTAATTTTGTTTTCAAATAGTTCTTTTACTAATCTGCATTGTGATTCCGGAAGCGTAATCTCGGATCTGCATCCAGCTTCTCCCGACCATAATTCTGGTTCTCCCAGTGCAAGGATTGTTACATCTGCTTTTTTTGAATCTTCAAGAATATGTTCCATTTCTTGTTTTGATATTTTTTCAAAAGGAAGTGGAATTATGCTTTTTAAACATCCCCCTCTATTACGGAGTCCCTGAGCTACACTAACAGCATCTTCAACAACCCCGTCTACAGACCATGGTCCAAGTATCTCTTGCGATTCTGCATATGGACCTGCCAAAACAATGGATGTATCCTTCTGTAACGGCAGCACAGCATGATTTTCTAATAAAACACATGACTCTAATGCCATTTCTAGTGCTGCCTGTCTATTCTTGGCACAACGTAATTGATTTTTTTCACGTAGTGCATTCACTCCACGATATGGATCCTCGAACAAACCAAGCTCTTTCTTTAATAGAAGGATGCTTTCAACGGCTCTATCCAATAATATTTCTATATTGGGATCAAGATTTACATATTCGTCTATATTTTTCATGATAGTTGTCGTTGCCATTTCAATCTGAATACCAGCCCGCAAGGCTTCTTCTCCAGCATCAGTATCGTTTTCTGCCACACCATGCCGAATCAATTCCATAACGGCGCCCCAATCTGATATAACCGTCCCCTGAAATTCCATTTCACTTCGAAGGATATCATTTAAAAGCCATCTGTTCGCAGTTGCCGGAACACCATTCAAAGCTTGAAATGCAGCCATAACTAATTTTGTTCCCGCATCTATACACGCTTTAAATGGTGGCAAATATTGATTCCTTAGTGAATATTCAGAAACATCTGCTGTATTATAATCTCTTCCACCTTGTACAGCACCATATGCCGCAAAGTGTTTGACACATGCAGCCATGCTCTCTGGATGTTTTAAATCTTCTCCTTGATATCCACGAACCATAGCACTTCCAAAATCTGCATTTAATCTTTTATCTTCGCCAAAACTTTCCATGACACGTCCCCAACGCGGATCTCTTACAACATCTACCATCGGGGAAAACGTAACCTGATATCCAGCAGCGCTCCCTTCTTTTGCAGACACAGCTGCACTCTTTTCCACTAATTCTGGATTAAATGAACAACTCATTGCAAGTGGTACCGGGAAAATCGTCTGATATCCATGAATGATATCTGTCATAAACATCATTGGAATCTTGAGGCGGCTCCGTTTCATATTCTCTGCCTGTATATTGCGCATAGACTCTGCATCCATTTTCCCTAAAATACTTCCTGCCTGCCATTTTTCGCACTCTGTTATTCCTAACTTGTTTTCCGTTCCGGTCAATTGACTCCCTTTAATCTGAAAATACCGGGAAGGCAACTGTGTTACCTGCCCGGCTTTTTCTTTGAGAGTCATTTGCCGAACCAGATTCTTTATCTGATTCTTGTCCATATTACTCCTGTACATCACCTTTCATTCCAAAAACATAAGTCAATGCAAATGCTGCACCAAATGCAACCACATTTACCAATATGTACAATGGAAACTGCTCATTTAAATATAATAACATTCCCGGGATACCAGTAATTGACATCCCTGTTCCTTTTAATCCCAGAATTGCTGCTAACCAGCCTCCGATTCCTCCTCCTAAGCAACCGCATACAAAAGGACTGACCAATCTTAAGTTTACACCAAATACGGCCGGTTCTGTAATTCCTAACAAAGCAGATACAGAAGACGGATATGCAAGTGATTTCATTTTCACTGATTTAGATTTTACAGCTACAGCCATTGCAGCTCCTGCCTGTGCAACATTACCACATGATCCTACTGGATTTACTGGATTCCAATTTGTTTTTGCAAGCATTTCAATTTCCACGAGGTTCAATGCATGATGAACTCCTGTTACAACAATTACCTGACATAATGCTCCCCAAATAAATCCTCCAATCCCAAATGGAAGTTCAAACAATGCACTTACAACACCAACCAAACCTACTTCAACCGTATGGAAAATCGGTCCTACAAGGAACAACCCAAGGCAAAGAGATGCTAATACTGTAACAAACGGTGTAATAATCAAATCTAATGCATTCGGTACATGATCATGCAGCCACTGTTCTATTTTGGATCCTAGAAATCCAATAATAAATGCTGGAAGAACAGAACTCTGATATCCATTCACTTTAATGAACCCAAAGAAAATCATTGGCTCTGCATTTCCCTGAGCTACATCCCAGGAAGTTGGGAGAATATTACTTACAAGCATCAAACCGATAACAATACCAAGTACTGGAGATCCGCCAAATTTTTTAAATGCCGACCAGCAAACAAGTACTGGCAAAAATCCGAAGGCTGTATCTGTCAGAATCTGAGTAAACTGAAGGAATTGCTGTGGAATTGCATCCGAAGATGTCCCAAAGAATGCAAGCAGAGCATCCTGTGTCAGAAGTCCTCTTAATCCCATGAACAAACCTGTGGCTACCATTACCGGAATAATTGGAACAAAAATATCCGCAAAAATACGAATCAATCGCTGCAGTGCATTTCCATTCTGAGCTGCCGTAGCTGCCTGTTCATTTTTGGAAGTGCCTGAAATACCCAGTTTCATTACTTCTTCGTATACTTTGTTCACGATACCTGTTCCAAGAATTATCTGATACTGCCCCGCCGTAAAGAAACATCCCTTTACAATGTCAATTGCCTCAATTTTTTTATCATCAATAAGTTCTTTGTCCTTTACGATCAAACGCAATCTTGTTGCACAATGCGCTGCTGAAATAATATTTTCAGCACCTCCAACAATCTCGATAATCTCTTTCGCAATTGCTTTATAATTTGTTGCCATTTCTATACCTCCATCCTCCATATTTTAATTCTAATTGTTTTTTCGGATTCAACTTCAACCCATTTATCATCCGTAAAGAAAGATTTAAATGTAAATACTTTTTCTCCATTATTCACAAAAATTTCCGCAGTAGACTGATCTAAAAACACCCTGATATTTTTAATCACAGAAATCTCTGCCCGTACTTCGTCATATTCCTCGCTGCTCCAATGCTTTCTTTGAATAACCATGCTGTTATTAGCAAAACTAATTTTCAGCACATTTCCAAAATTAAAAGAAAATTTTTGATCAGATATCTGCTCTGCCAGTAATTCTGCGCTCCATGTTTCCTGATTAATGAAAGTGTGTCCTTCTGCTTCGATTACACGCTCATGTCTTCTGATACTTTCTAATTCCTTAACCGGTTGCTGATGAAGCTTTCCGTTCTGGACAAACAACTCTCTCGGAATTGTCAGTGAATGTAACCAACCCTCTTTCACTGTAGGCTGACTCATCTGATAATCCAGCTTACCTGCTCCAAGCCATCCCAGTAGAATGCACCGTCCCGATTCATCTACAAAACTCTGTGGCGCATAGAAATCGAATCCTGCATCCAGCAAATTACCCACATCGTCTAATTGAAATTTTGCTTCGATGTAGTCCATCTTTCCACTGAAAACAATTCCTTTACACCCAGTTTCTTTTTGACAACTGACTATTAAAAATTGTTGTCCGTCTATATCCACTATATCCGGACATTCGCACATATATCCCCAGTCCATTGACGGATCTAGCAGATTTCCCCGGTAATCCCATTTTTTCAAGTTATTCGACTCAAACAATGCCACATTACCTTGCAATTCTTTTGTCTGTGCTCCTACAACCATCCACCAGCTGTTATTTTTCTTCCATACTTTCGGATCTCGAAAATGTGCAGTATATCCATCAGGCAGATAGATCACAGGACCTTCTTTCTGAAAAGACTTCCCATCGTCAGATACAGCAACACAAGCCTGAATAGCAACCATTTTTTTCATACCACTCATCAGGCTGTAGTGCGCTCCCTTCGTCCGTCCAATGCACCAGATCGTTTGAAATGCAATGTCGCCATTGTTTACTCCCCTGTGGAACAACATCGGGCAGCCACTGGTAAAACACATGATACTTTCCACGAAATTGTGCCAGACCATTTGGATCATTCAAAAAACCTTGTTCCGGTGAAATATGATACTTGGGTCTCATCCTTACTCTCCTTCCTTTTTCTCATGCCCTCATTCTACACCAACTTGTAAATTTTAAAAATTCATTTTTTTGCCAGTTCGCTGTGCAAAAATGTAACCGCCTAATTTTATATTTATTATTGCGTAAATTTAGGAAAACTTTTAAACTGCATTTTATAACAAATTTATTACTACTGATAGAAAGGATAAGAAGAATGATCCAAAATGATTTAAATATTGATAAATTTATCTATGGGGGTGATTATAATCCAGAACAGTGGTTGGATAGACCCGATATCTTAAAACAGGATTTACTTCTTATGAAAAAGGCACACATAAATACTGTAACACTGGGTGTTTTCTCCTGGTCTACTTTAGAACCAATAAAAGATTGTTTTAATTTCACCTGGCTGATTGACATAATTGACAAACTCTACGACAACGGCATCCAGGTCATACTTGCCACACCATCTGGAGCCCGTCCGCGTTGGTTGGCAGAAACATACCCCGAAGTTCTCCGTGTCCGTGAAGATCGTACACGCCAACTATACGGGGAGCGGCATAATCATTGCTACACCTCACCTGCTTACAGAGAACGTGTTCGAATCATCAACCAAAAGTTGGCTAAAACATTTCGAAATCATCCGGGAGTAATCCTGTGGCATATTTCCAATGAATACAGAGGTGAATGCCATTGTCCATTATGTCAAGAAGCTTTTCGCAACTGGTTAAAAAACAAATATAAAGATATTGACAGCTTGAACCGGGCATGGTGGACAACCTTTTGGAGCCATACCTATAATTCATTCCATCAAATTGAAAGTCCATCTTCCATAGGAGACCACGGACTACACGGCCTCAATCTTGATTGGAAACGATTTGTAACAGATCAGACAGTTGATTTTATGTGCGAAGAGATACATGCTCTGCGAGATGGTGGTGCAACTCAGCCCGTTACAACTAATTTTATGGATGATTATAAGGGCTTAAACTACTACAATCTGGCAAAGCACATCGATTATGTATCTTGGGACAGCTATCCTACATGGAATAAAGAAGACGAAATT